>Ga0214919_10003910_pt1 | contig 22102 bp, 29 predicted proteins | sample LL1503_MetaG_FD_177994 | JGI IMG/M metagenome (GOLD analysis project Ga0214919, IMG submission 177994) | Freshwater microbial communities from Lake Lanier, Atlanta, Georgia, United States - LL-1503 | ecosystem: Environmental > Aquatic > Freshwater > Lake | place: USA: Georgia | collected... | reverse complement strand
TTTTTATTTAATAACCAAGTTTCTTAAGTAATTCATTAGTAATTACTCCAGAATATGGCTTCATTTGAAGTGCTCTAATATCTGTTTGGCCAGGCATTGTTGGATTTGCAATGCCTCGAGCTCGAGCAACTTCCGGCATTAATTCAAAAATATTCCTATCTTCAGATAATACGCCCAATCCCTGTCCAGGCACGCCGCGAGGATATGAAGGATGGCCAGACTGCATTACCATTGGTTGGCCGGAAAATATTTCTCCGACATTCATAACCCCAGCATCAGGCGCCATCAATTGAGCTGGGTCAGCTATCGACAACCTTGCCTGGCCAATGTTTAAGCCACCACTATTGCGGAAGTTGACATCCATCATCCCTTTCAATGCTTTGCGAACTTGATCTGGGGCCCCGCGAAACTGGTCTACGCTTTGTGGGCTAGAAACTCCAGCCCATTCTGGAATATATTGCTTAATAGATTTATCTAATAATTTTTTCTGAGCCTTATTCATTGCGCTGTCAGCATACGCCAACATAGATTCCCCAGTCATGGCCGCAAAGTCGCCGCCAGTTGGGGCCATACGCCATGGTAAAAATAATGGGTTCTGTCCCGTAACAGATTTAATCTCATTGGCTTGCTTCATAATCGCATTAACAGGATTTTGCGCAGAAGCCCAAACCTGCCCAGGATTATTAAACATAAAATCCTGACCGCCTTTTAATTCAACAGGCCGATTAAACTTGACGTCATTAATGCCTATCAAATTGCCGCCAGCAGCCGTTCTGTCGGACATACTTGTAATAAATGGTCTGCCTTCAAAATCAGCTAACGACACCGCAGGTTTGGCGGCGGCTTGCGTAGGCACAATGTCAGTTGTCATTGAACCCAGCTTCAATTTTTCTAGCGCCCGATTGTCAAACCTAGGATCAAACGCGCCAACAGGTTTAATTGCCATTGACTGCGTATTCTGTCCCATTGCGCCAAGCATCTCAGCAGGCAGCCCGCCGCGCTCCATGATCTGGGGAACCACCTTCTCAGCCAAGCGCTCACCGGCGCGGCCCGCCATCATCGCTCCCTGGCCAACGGCTTTGGCACCAGGCCCAACCATCGGCGCCACAGCCATCATCGCATCCAGCGCGTCATTGTTAAACTTTGTCGTGCCGCCAAGCCCTCCGGCTCCCGTGGTCAGGGGCTCGCCGTAAGACAACCTATCTAGCGTTCGGCTGATCTCAGGCGCACTTAAAAACTTAGCTATGCCCTGCATATGCTGCGTACGCTCTGGCGAGTAACTCTGCGCAAGAAAGTCGGACAACCCACCAAGGAGCGCGTTGCGGGGCGTGGCTTGGATTAGGGCGTTGGATATGGGCATAGGGCGGTTTTTACCACAAATTTATAAAAAATAAAAATTGTTCGTGAACCCACCCGTTCCTTGGCCCTTTGCCGTCGGCCCTAGGGGGGGCCTCGGCGGGATTGGCGGGTGGGCAAGAGCCGTGCCAAGCGCCCAAGGGTAGGGTTGTCCACAGGGTTATCCACAGCCCTTGTACTTAACATAACGCCCGTTGTATAAAGTACAAACGTATCAGCTAGACTTGTCCACAACCTTGGGCGTGATGTCGGTGACGTTGTCCAGTTGCAATGTCTGCACCCTGGCCTGCGCCGCCTCGAGCGCGCCGAGCACGCTGATGCGCTCGTCTCTCACCGTCATGTCAATGCGGTCGCCGTACGTCCTCGGCTTGAGCTTGCTGGCGATCCACTTGCGCGCGTCCACCTGCATCCGCTTTTGCTGCACCCAGGCAGACGCCATAGCGCCTTCCAGCCCCGCGGGCATCTGCTCATCAGAGAGCTGCAGTATCTCGTCAGCCAGCTTGTCTGCGCGGTCTTGGACGGCCTTCTCATAGGCCATCTTGAGCTCGGCGTCTTGGTCAATCATTGCGTGAAAGCCGCCCCAAGTCGGATAACCAGGCTCAGTTAGCACCGTTGACAGCGCCTTGCCAGCCGAAACGCGACCAATAATCTCCCGCCAAACTGGATGCTCGGGCGGCCATTTCACTGGTCTGCCCATGATTGCACCTGTTTTTGTCATCTTTTCGGCTGCTGTTTTCACTCATTACCCCCAGCGCGTGCGCGTAATTATCTAAAATGTATGCAAAAAGCGCATAACGTTGCCACTTTGCCCTTTTGCCGCTGATGCTGCCACTTTGCCCACAATCAGCACCCAAGTACCGCCAAACACCGCCAAACGGCTATTTGGCACGTTTTAAGCCTTTGCAAAGGCTTTTGTATCAAACAGTTTTGGCGTCTTGCTCGGCGTCACCATATCAATGTCATTGTCCATGTCATCAAACCCGCTAGGCCCGCCGACCGAAACCAGCTGACTGCCTGGCCATTGCCGTTTTAGCTCGTTGATCTGTCCCTCTGCCTGCTTGTTGACTATTATCGCAATTTCTTTCATTGTCCAAACAATCCTGTCCGCAGTGCCTGGCCAATTCTGCAAATAAACCTTTTTCGCCTTTTCGTCGGGCACCACCACAAAGATTACCCCGTCCGGCTGCCGCCATTCGATCTGGCGTACATCGGCTACCTGCTCCACGTTGTTCTCTGTCGCCCAAGCCTCCATAGCGTCGTAGGCTTTGCACATCCCGCTAACCGCCTTGGCCATCCTTTCGTCGTCCCGCGACTCTTGAGCTAGGTAAACCCGCTGGAGCTGCGCCCAGACCTTTTCCCGCAACTCGGTACTCACCAACCAAATCAATCTATCAATACCCCACTTCGCATCATGGTCTTTCTTCCGATTCTCCAACTCCACCAAAACCGCATTCCTAAACAACTCAAACCGATCCGCTGGAAAGCTCGGCTGCCTGACCTCAATACTTGTCAAAACTTTACGCTTATTTGTAGCCATCACATCATCCTAAAAAACACAACCTCGGGCATTTGGTAATTTGCCAAATGGGAGCGTATATTAAGACATACGCTCTCCCATTTGGCAAAACTGCACCAAATCTATGCAAACCACCATTTTTCTCCATTTGGCTCACCATTTGGCATCCATTTGGCATCCATTTGTCCCATTTGTCCCATTTGGCAAATTTCACGTTTTTCCTCTCATCCGTCCATTTGGCTCACCATTTGGCTCCATTTGTCACTAATCAAATCTGTAACCTTTTTAGCCGCCCAAAAACGGCTAAAAGTCCCCGCCATTTTGGTCACTATCGTCCCAAATCACCCACACAAAAGGATCAAAAACTTCCACCCTTTTGGCGTTTTGAAGGCTCTGAACGCACCTCGTAAACCGCCTTTTGATGCCTGCTTTGTCCATCTGGGCCGCCTCAAACGCTTGCTGCCACTGCTCAGTGTAGATTGATTTATTGCGCTTTCCGTCAATTATTCTCATCTCGCCGTGCTCTGCAATCGCCTTGTGCAAGGCGTCCAAAGCCTGCTTTTGGATGCCGCCAGCCCCTGTTCTTATTGGTGGCGTCTTAGGTTTCTTGTGCTGTTCGTCAATCATTTCCTGATGCTCCTTGACCGCTAGTGAAAGGGATTCGCCCAGGTTTAGCCCGCCGCTGGTGTTAATTTGCACCATCTCAAACCCAAATTTGATGTTGTCCTGACCGTCCTTTTGCTTGCTTATGGTGATGATTCCTTGTCCGGCTACACCGTCCTTCTTGACTGTTACGTCAAGTTTCTGCAGCTCGAGTTGCGTGTCCACGGCGCCTAGTAATGAGCTATGACCGCGCAATCCTTTGGTGGCGTCCTTACCTGAGTGGTGCAAAACCATGAGCGCGCAGCCCAGTTTGCGCTGCATTCTTCCCGTGTTATGGATAAATGCACCCATATCCTGGCTGTCATTTTCGTTGCCGCCACCGAATGCTCGAGCCAGCGTATCTATCTGAACTAAGCGCAATTGGATGCCTGTCTGCTCTATCAGGTTGTCAATCGACTCCATCAGCAGGTTAAAGTCGTCCGCGCTTGATCTGAGGTTGAGCTGGTGCCTAATGACGTAAATATCTGCCCCGTCCTGCGTCTTGTTATGTATCTTGCACGCCTTAATCCGCGCCCCGATACCGCCGTGCCCCTCGCCGGCAATGTAGATTACGGCGCCCGCCAATGCAATCTCGTTGCCCATCCATTGCCTTCCCGTGGCCACAGCCTCGGCTATGTCCAGCGCCACAAACGACTTGTAACTGCCTGGCGGGCCGTACAGGGCTGCAAATCCTTTGTCAGGCAATACGTTTTCAATGATCCAGCTGACCGGCTCGTCTTTTATGGTGTCCCATGCCTCAATGTTTAGGAGCTGCGGCGTAGGGTTGTATGTGTCCATGTCAGGCATGGGCTCTGGAACTGGCTCCTCTGCCGGCTCGGTAATGACTGGCGACTTCTTGGCTAGGCTTGCAAGCTCAGTCCTTGTGCCCGCCATGTCGTTGACCCACTCATAGGCATCGTCGCCTTCCATCATGAGATTAAGGTCTAAGTACCTGATTGACTTAGCCACGGGTAGAAGCTTGGCTATAGCCTTTTTCGCATATGCTCTGCCTGGCTCGTCGTTGTCAGGCACTATCACGACGTTGGCGCCCGCGAAATACTGGGTGATATCCTCGGGCCATGACCCTGCACCCGTATGGCTTGTGGTGGCCACCGCGCCAATGCTGATGAGCGCATCGGCTGCTTTCTCGCCCTCCACCAAGTAGATTGCGCGTCCCGCTGCTTTGGCTACCAGCATCTCCGGCAGGCGGTAGGGCACAATTCTGGTGTCTTTTAATCCCGCCGTCCGCTTGCCGTTGGCATCTACCCTGTGTATTGAGTACGTCTTACCCTTGGCGTCTGCTGTTTTATACCGGCGCTTAGTGAATAAGACGCTGCCGTCCTCTGCCGTGTATTCCCATTCCTGTTGCAATACCGGCGCCTGATGCTGGGTAAAGCTAATCTCCTCCCGCTTGGGCGTTGTGGGTAGCAAGTTGCGCTCGCGTACCGAGTCAAACACGTCCCGCTGGTCGCAGCCGCCGTGACAATGGAATAAGACCTTGCCCTCTGATTCTGAGATAGACAGGCTAGGGTTCTTGTCCCCGTTGCCTCTGCCGTGGCCAGGTACGGGGCATGATGCCACCCATGATCCATTGACCTTCTTGGCGTTGCCCAGCGCCTTGGCTATTGTTTCTGTGTCCATTATTTGGTCTCTATTTTTAGAGGAAAAAAAAGCCGGTGGAGATCAACCCACCGGCGCGGCACTGTACCGCTTAGAAAATCTCGTCGTCCTCCACGACAGCAGCCTTGGGTGCCTGCTTACGAACTGGCTGTTGGATTGGCTCTGGCACAGCTTCCTCGGCTACAGCATCCAATCCCGCGGGCCGAGGAACCCAACCCGTCAACACAAAGATAGGAATCCGAGTCGTGCCTTTGCCGATTTTCTCGGCCTTAGAGTGCCCATACTGCAATACCGGCAGCTTGCCAGGGTTAGCGGCACGCTCGGCTGCGCAAGCCTTGTACATCTGCTCCAATCCCATGTTGGGGCCAACACCGTTGCTAGACCATTCAGCTGCACCGATCTCTTTGTTGTACAAGACAACTTGAAATCCTCGTTTGTGTTCGGGGCTGGGCTGCGGCCCTTTCTTTCCAACACTCTCATCTTGCACCCAATCGCGTACACCTACACCAAGTAAGAGCCAGCCTGTCTTGATGTTGTCGATGTCAAACACCACTTTTTTAAGTTCAATTTCCTCGTTGTTGTTGTTAGTCCAAGCGTTAGCTTGGGGCGAAAAGCGGATGTAGTTACCAGAGCCGCTGCCAGAAGATAGATTTAGCATTTGCATTTAGCTTTCAGAGTTTTTAAAGGGCTGTGCTCTCGCCTAGCCCACGGGATTTAGACAGCGTAAGCCCCGACGATACTTTCGTGGTCACGCTATCCAAAACTTGTTTCCTGTCCTTGCCGAGCAACTTGTCTGCGGCAGCAGGTGAAATAATTGATGTCTCAAATATTTGATTTTCGGGGATGCCAGCATCGCGCAGCACCTGCGCTGCATCCGCTTCCTTAGACCATGCCCTCGTTGCACGCTTGGGCGCCATCTGCCAGCCCCGCAGTACACCGCCCTCTGTAAGCGTCTTAGTAGCTTGCTTGCGCAGGGCTGCGATAAAGTCCTCAATCAGATCGGCCTTGTCCAACAGGTCAGCCACCTGGTCAGGCGTCAATGTTTTCACGTCCATTGTTACTGGCACCTCTGCCAACGCCCTGGTCTGAGCTGGGCAGATCATCTTAGCAGGGCAGTATTGGCAGGCATCCTTTGACGGCGTAGGTTCTGTAGTGCCCAATACCGCAGCCTTGATGGCAGGCACCAGTACCGTCTCACCCCAAGCAAATAGCTCATCGCCCGTCATTTCGTGCGTGCGGTTTACACCAGCCTGGGGCTGAACAATCGTTAGGCGCACAGTGTCAAACGTCTTGACTAACTTACGCATTACGCCCAGCGCGTAAATCTTCATCTGCGCTGAGTCTGCATCCACCCACATACGCCCTGTTTTTAGGTCAGCAATCTCCATAATGGATTGATTGAGGTTGTACGCCACAACGTCCGCAGTCCCGCCGACCTTGGCGGCCAAGCTCTCGTAGGCAACGCCGTACTGCTCCACCTTGACCGTGCCAAGTTCTTGCTTAAGGTTGCTGACGGTCTCAACGTGCGCCCGAGCAAACGCTGCGTTCTCCGCTGTTATTTTTATGCCTTCAATCATCTTGCCGACGTAGGACTCAGGGTCTTGGTCAAGCTGCCAACACAGCTCGGACAGGGCATGGATTGCTGTACCTATCTGCGCGGCCTCGCCTGCGGGTTCGTAGGGTACGTTCTCTGATAAACGGGCAGAGGCAGGGCAAGCTATCCAGCGTGCTGCTGATGATGGGCGTAGGATCAGTTGTTTCATTCGCTGCTTTCGTTGATGAGTAATTGATACGCGAGGTTGCGTACCTCGGCTGATACGGCGTGCCCCAAGTCCTCGGGGTGGACAAGGCGCTTTAGGAATTGGGTCTTGTTTCTAGAGTTCTCGCGCTCGGATTCCAATTGCTGGCCTAAATAAACGGCGTGCTCGCGCAGTGTTCGTAGGTCGTGGAGGTTCACTTTTCACCCTTTAAAAACCATGCCCCGATCAGGGCAGCATCAGCGCGGCCATCGTCCTTGATCCGAGCAAACATCTTCTGATGCTGGGGAAACAGCTCGCACGCCCGAGCCCGTGACGCATCTTTTCCGTAGCCCCTGCCGATCCCCTTTGTCCATATTGATGGCGTGACGTAGGTAGCTGGCAGTATCAGGGCTGCAAGTATGCCTTCAATGACCCCAAAGCTGCGCCCAAAGGAAAACATAGACGTTACGCCTTGACCAGGCATAGCGTGTACCTTTTCAACTACAACGTGCCGAGGCTTATGGGCTATAAACAGGTCAGCCAACCCCGACGCCGACACCTGCCGCTTTGTTGCTTGGTTGCGCGTCAAGGTATGCGTGGGCATATCTATGGTTTGCATGAGCTCGCCGTCGTGGAACACCGCAACAGCGCCGCTAAGACCTGGGTCAATTGACATGACTATCATGCCGGTGCCTTTGCCGCAATCATTGCGTCCACGGCCTGTTCTAGCTTGACGATGTTGGAGTGCAGCGGGACTACCTTACCCGTGGCCCAGCGCGATAGCTGGGCTGGGTCTACGCCTGCCTGCTGGGCTATGTCTGCCATGCGAAACCCATGCTCCTTGGCTTTTTGGCGCAGGGCGCCGATTGTTTGCTCAGTTGTTGTAACCATTGTGCCTTAACCCCTTAAATTGACGAATGAGTCCATTCTAGCGAGGTTTTTTGACTACAAATACAATTATTTTGCACAAACTAGGGTAAACACCTACTAAAATGCGTTGATTACTTAGTCAATTTGCATTTAGGATGCACCCTATCAACAACCGCCAACAGGAGAAAACCATGCGCTACCGCGAACACTACACCATCCAACCCACTGCCCAAAAGTGGTTAGACGTTGCTTTGGCTACGGCCATCGGCGTCGGCTTGGCCCTCTTACTTGTTTATGGAGTCTGAATATGTCCGAATCTATGCAGCTACAAATTGATGAGCTAGTTGACCAGCTTTCCCCGCCTGCTGGCGCCGTCGGCCTGATAACTAGCAAAGATGTCCGCGACCTAGTGCGCAAGGCGGCCACCCAAGGCACGCTGATCGGTTATGTTGCCGGCGAACGTCTTGCTAGGACGCAGACCACCCGCACGATAGCCGACCTCAACTATGAGTATGACCAGCTTAAATCCCACTGCAAGGATTTAGAGATGGAAATCATGGCGTTGAAACGATGAGAAAGCGCAGCTCATACCGCCCACGGCCCCAGCTTCCCAATCCCGTGGCTTGGGTTATCAACGGATTTAAACCCATCTCGCAAAACGGGATCGTCAACGTGCAGATCAAGAACCATCACGCAATTGACGCGCTGAGAAAGGGTATTGCCGACCGCGAGGACATTGACGCAATCATTGGCGCCTTTAACGTTGCCGAGGCACTCCAGCGTCTTGGTATTGGTGATGAGTACAAGGAGGAGCTTAGAGAGGCACAGGACGCCCTTTACGCCGTCTCTAGGCGCGGGATAGACAGAGAGTATCGGTTTGTTGTAAAGGGTCAGGAATTGACCGCTATTAACTTGGGTATGGAAATACACGACGCCCAGATTGAAGTGACAACAGTTGAGGTGATGGAGAAGGCAATCGACATTGTGAAAGACGAAATCAAACACCGCAAGGCGCGGATAATATTGGAGAAAACTGAATGAAATTTATTAGACTATTTAGGGATTACTGGCGTGACATGACCCCACGCGAGCTGATTATTCGAGAGCTGGCGCAAGCCCACCTTGACCGCCTGGAAGCAGAGGGCGCCACCGAGTACGCAACGGCAGTGCTGGCGTACAACGAGAAGCGAATTGAACGACTTAACGAACGATTGAAGGAGTACAAACAATGAAAGACAACATTGTGATGGCAGGTGCCTACACTGAATGGCACATCAAGACAGGCGGCTACGCAAAGGACATGACGCTGCGCGACCACTTTGCTGGGTTAGCTATGCAGGGGCTGCTTGCTACTGGAGTTGATTACGAAGACGATATCCACGGTTCTGGCTGGGGTTGGGTTGCCGCAGCCTCATACAAAATGGCAGACGCAATGCTTGAGGAGCGCAACAAATGAACGAAGCAGACAAAGCATACATACACCGCAAGCAAAAGGACTGGGAGTACGACGAGCCCGAGCCTAGCGATTACGCGCAGTTTGTGAAGCAAATCAAAGGCTTGATCGTGTGGGTGATCTTTGTGGTGGGTGCGTCAATGCTTGTAGCGGCGGTGTTTAAATGAACATCATGGAACTAGCAAAGCAAGCGGGGATGGAACAAGATGGCGATATGTGGTTTTCTAATATTTATAAAACAGATATGGACGTTCATATAAGTCATCTTGAAAAGTTTGCCGCTTTGATAGCAGCGCACGAGCGTGAAGAGTGTGCAAAGATAGCAGAGGAAACTGTCTGCGACGTTCATTTACCAACAGGAACAAAAATATATGGAAGCAGAGTAGCGACCACCATCCGCGCAAGGGGAACAACATGACAGGCTATCAAAGCAAAAAAGCAGCAGCGCGGGACAAGTTGGCACAGCCAGCGCAAGAGCTTGAGGCTTGGGCTAATTCTGTGTGGGAGGCAAGGGCCACCCACGGCATAGGAGAGAACACCGTTCCCCTATACATCACCCCACAACAGCGCCCTTGGGTGGGGCTGACAGATGAGGATTGGAAAGAAATTGAAGATATGCCCGACGTATTTGACCAAGGCGTTGCATGGTGCTTAGCTAGACTGAAGGAGAAGAACAATGGCTGAATACGGACGTTTCCCGCAGGGCTCTGACTCTAAGCGCAAAGCCCTTAACCTAATGATGCCTTGGGCACCGCGCAAAAAACTACCAGGTGAGGCGCCACCGTTATCCATCAGCATCTGGCAGCAGCCGGTCTACAAATCACCAAACATGGACACGCCACGCGCTGGCGCCCATGACCACAAAAACATTAAGAGTAAAGTATGAAAAAAGAAATTGAACCAACAGATCACGAACAAAACTTGCACGACATGGCAGCACTGTTTGCTATGATGGGGTTATTGATGCGGGAAGGGCCGTACGATTTAATTGTTTCAGTGGCGTTTAATCTAGCCGATGAATTTATGCGGGTTAGAAAAGACGGCACTCGGCAGTCCGGCGCTTAACTAGACCTGGCAGCACTCGCCCGCCAAGATTTTATGTCATTCCCCGCTTAAACTCAAGCGGAGCCCAAGAACAATGCCCGTTCGTCAATCCGCCGGTTTTGCAACCCTTTTAGCGGCTTGCCCCCGGCCATGCAGTATTTGAGAAATTCGTCCGCAGCGCCCGCCTTATCCCCGCGAAGCAGCTTTTGGCGAAGCGTAGAACGCTGGAGTGCCCCAAGACCCACGTTGAAAGAGAAGCTAACAAGCCCATCAAACATACCCTGTGTAAGAGGGACAGGACAGAACTGCTCGACCCCGCGCTCAAATCTAGCCAAATCTGCTGCAAGTATTCCATCTACTTCCTCCATAGGGAAAACCCTATCATCCTCTGGGCGCAGGGCAAAACCATCACGCTCTTCCAGTTTCAATCGTCCTTGCTCAGGGTACAGCACATGGCCTACACCAATTGTCCAAAGGCGAGCGGGGCACCGGTATGCGCGCTGGCGCACACCTTCATGGTGCTTAATTACCCCCAGCGCTTTGTCCGAGACTTTCATTTGCCGAACGCTCTGCCGCCAAAGTGAAACGCAATAATTGAAGCAAACAACGCTTGGGTGTTGGAATCCCACAGCTTCTCAGCCAACACAGGGAACTGCACGCCGTTGTTGTAGCCGTAGATGAACAGGCCGATGTCCACAAAGCATAGCAGGGCGAAGAATCCAAGAGTAATAAAGCTACGGACACCTGCGCGGAGGTTTTTCATCCACTGGCTGGTTCCCTCGTTTAGCGACTCGTCGTGCTGGTAGATGGCGTTCATCTCGGCCACTTGGGCGTTTACGAGGTTCTCGTTGCCCTTGGCGGTGGTTTCCATCTCAAGCTGGGCGCTATGTATCTGCTCAATTCGCTCCTGTGCTTCAAACCCAGCCTTGCGTAACTCAAGCTCCCGCTCAATCTGCATCCGGGCCAAATCCAGTTCGTGGCGTTTGTCCTGCCGGTCTTGGAAGAAATCCAGCAGCTTGGGCAAGCCGCCCATCAGGAAGGAGATTAGAGTTGATAGGATGGTAAGCATGGTTTAGTCTTTTCCAGTTAGGCTTTTGATGGGACGGTTCACTGTAGTTTTTTCTTCAAGGATTGCAATATGCATCCTGTTCTCTGCAATCTGGTCACGGTTGCGTTGGATTTCTTTTTCCAAGTCCTGACGTAGTTTTTCCCGTGCAAGTTCTGCTCCAGTGTTGCTTGCTTGCTTGTTGTCGCTGGTAACAACTAGGCTAATTTTGCTGTTAAGGATGGTGACTTCATGGGCCAAGTTTGACAATGCCGACATTAAGTAGACCACGCAGGAGAATAACAATGGCAATAAAGCAAACGTGATCTTTTCAATCAGTTGCCCTTTGGCTTCCATGTTCTGAATTTTTTCCTCACTCATTTATTTCCCCATTAAAAGTGTTAGCCACCAAAAGACAAGGCCCAAAACCAAAATAACAATTGCGCCGCCAAGAAGCCAGTTGATTAACTCGTCCATTTCCTTTTTCTTAGCCGCAGCGTGCTGCTCGTCCAAAATTTCTTGTTTCTTGCGCTTTTGAATGATGTTGTTGCGCTCAATCAAAAGTTGCTGCCACAGATCGGCGTGGCCAGACATCACCATCCAGTTGTTCAATTCCTTCTCGGCGTCATTGAGCATCTTGGCCTGCATGACGATCTCAAAGGCTTGCGCCGTGTCCGACTTGGCGAAGGTGCCCTTGGGCTTGGACGCCTCTCGCTGGACGACATCCTTGGCCTCAAAGAACTTCATTGCCTCGCCAGTGATGGCGTGGATGTCCTTGCCCAGCTTGATGGCGGCCTGCACCCCCTTTACGGCGGCTTGCGCTGTCGCAAAGGCGGTGATCGGGTCAATCATTTGTCAGCTTTGTTTTCCAGCCGGTCAAAAATTTTGCCGAGCATTTCCTTGACCTCGCGCATATCGTCCTTGTAATCCCCGCGGGTAACGTAGACCAGCGGCAGCTTGGCCAAGTCGGTTTTCAACTCTTGCACGGCTGCCCACAATTCACGGGCAAACCAACCGGCCACGGTCAAGCACGCGCCAATGATGATATTAATAGTTTGCTGATCCATCATGGTGCCAGTGCGTTTTGTCTGTTGCCAGCCTGCGCGGCCAGTAATGCGGCTAACTTAACTTGGTCACTTGTTCTTAGTGAGTTAGCCAATGTGTTAGCGCCTGCTGGTCTTTGAGCAAGCAATGTAGCCGCCATTTTTTGGCCTGGCGCCGAGTACAGCAATGGTGACGCCGTAAGGCCGCCTAATGCTGTAGCAACTGCTGGGAACCCTGCTGCTCCAGCTCCACCCGAGGCCGCAAGAGCAGCTATTAGGGCTCGGTATGGCGTACCAGAATCAGGCACTTTGTTGCCCAATGCAATCTTTGCGTTTTCTGACAAATCTTGCATTAACGCCTCGCCCTTGGCGAATTTACCTTTATCCTTGCTCTTGTCCATTGCTTTCACAGCACTTTGCAATTGAGCCGGTGAGAAAATTCCTTCTTCCGATCCAAGGCCACTAGCAGCACGTTCAACGCGCTTGAAATTGGCATAACCTGTGTCTATAGCTTTTAATTCGTCAGCAAATTGGGGGTTGCTTCTTCTGACTAATTGGCGAACCTGGTCTTGAGTTTCTTTTAAAGCATCGCCAATAAGACGTTGGTCTGCATCAGTTGATGCGCTTAAACGGTTAATCGTCTCACGCAAGTCGCTCTGCACTTCCTTTAATGTCTTGCCGGTAATTGCTGCCTGTCCTTGAAACTTGCCAAGCACATTGCTGTCAACCCAATTGTTGAAGAAATTGACTGCTTTAGGATCAATTGCGCCAGTCTGAACTGCGGATTTTAAATTAGCAATTTCAGTTTGAAATGGCGCATCTTGCATAACAGTCATCTTAGGCAGCAATTTACCGTAAGCATCATCCAATTTATCGGATGCAAATTGCACAGCTTCACGGCCAACAACGCCTTCTGGTAATTTCTCACCAATAGGTTTAAGAGCACGATTAAATGCGGCAGTATTAACTTGCTGCGCAGCCCTGTTTTGTGCGCTCTTAATAAAATCGCCAAGAACTGGTACGCTGGTTAAGGCTTCTTCTGCGCGTTTGTAGCCGCCACCCAAAATCTGACCGGCAGTAGGTACGACGCCTTCTTTCATTAAAGATTGAATTTGTGGGGAAACATTTGGACTAATGACCGCTGCCGCTGGCTTGATTAAAGCGTTCATAGGATTGGTGAGCTCAGATGCCTTAGACAAAGCATTAGCTACTTGACCAACTTTTCCCGCAGTATTGGCAGTTTTAAGCGCAAGACCAGTTCCACCTAACACGGTTGATAAATCGCCAACAACCCTAAAAGGGTCTTGTTCCATAGCTTTTTGAAATCCTGCGCCTGTCCCATACGTTGTTGCATAGTCCTGACCAATGGCGCCGGCTACATTCTGTGCGCGTTGCAAGGCTGCTGGATCGCCAAGAGGGTTGTATGGCGACTGCTCAATCGCTGTTAAACCGCGCTGTACTGGGCCTGGCAATGCTTTGTAAACACCACCGGCGACAACATCGCCCAAGGCTTGCGCGGTTTGCAACGGATGAGCTACTACCTGAGACAAACCGCCAATGGTGTTTTGGTAAAGACTAGGCAGCGCATTTGATAACGTTTTACCAAAGTCATAACCGCCATCTTGTTTTGGGGCAGCAGGAGCCGCAGCCGAGCCTTCAGATGCTTTGGCTTCTTGATAGGCTTTTGCAACCGTATCAAACTCAGGCGTTCCTTTTTTGCCTGCATTATTGACAATCCATTGAGCGTATTGGTCAGCGGTAGCCATATTTTTTACCTCAAAGTCCAAGTATCTTGTCGGCGGCTTCTCTAGCGGAGCCTCCACCAGCAGCAGCCGGTGCAGCAGGCACTAACTTAGCAGCTCTGCCAGCGGCAGTTTTGGCAGCATCAATAACGTTCTTTAAGCGCAATTGCTTATCCAAAACCGTTGCAGGCTCATCCCCATAAGCAGGGAAGTATGAAGTCCTGTACCCCTCAAGCTGTTCCTTGGTATATGCAGCACCGGTACCAAGGGTTAAGGCGGCATCAAGAATGTCTAACTGAGCTGCTTGCACTCTTTGCCTTTCAGCAGAATTAAGCAGATTTTCGCCAGTAGTAGACAACTTTCCGACGGCAGACGCAAATAAACCAGGCTTATCCGCATCTGGTTTTTCTTTTAAGGCTTGCATTAGTTGGCCTTGCGAGAATTGCAATCGTTGCAATAACGTAGCAGCTTTGCGTTCGCCTTCAGTTGCTTGTGCGTTTTTAGCCGCGCCGACCAATGGGATGCCAGCCGTTGTATCCGTTACGCCAACAGCGCCACGGCCTGCGCCAGCCGGTGCAGCAGTTGGTGGCGCGGCTGTAGTAATTGGGGTGGCCTGCCTAGTTTTCTTGTCAACTGCAACAAATTGCTCTGTGCCATCAGGTTGGCCAACCTTTTCAATGGTAAAGCCAGGGTTATCCCTTTCCCATTGAACTTTAGCTTTATCAAAATCCAAACGGGCAGCGGCAGTGGCTGCGGTTGATGCTTCGCCTGGAGACAATCCTATTCTTTGAGATGGCAAAACTTCTTGCTTGAATGTCGGGCTATTAGGATTCATGTCGATCAACTTGACTACATTACCTAATCGCATTTCAGTAGGTTTAGGCGCAGTCATGGTCAATTGATCTTTGGCATCCAAAATGCCCATAACCATTTTCTTTTGCCAATCGCCAAAACTAGGCGCAGCAGTCAAAGAATTTTTTAACATCGCTGCTTTATCTGCCGTGATGTCGCCGTTTGCTAGATGCGCATCAATGCTGGCAGCCGCTTCTTGCGGATTGTTTAACGACGTAATGTCTTTAATAGCCGTATTAGCTTTTTCTAGTTGTAATTTAAACGTTGCTGCGTTTGTTTCAGAACCAAGTTTGCCAATTTTGCCAACAGTTTCTCTAGTAGCCAATGCTTTTTCAATAAATCCAGGCGCTAGCGTTGGTGCAGCAGAATACGCACTAGCCTGATGCGTAGGATTCATAGGGTCAAACCCTGGCTGACTCACAACGTTACGCAAAGCGTTTTGCTCTTGCAATCCACGTTGATATTCTTGCATCTTCATTTGACCTAATTGATTTGCTTGTTCGCCTTGCTGCAATTGCTGCATCTGGGCGTACTGAACAAACGGATCAGGAGGTGCTTTGAATTGCACGCCTTGTGCGATAAGTGCATTTAGATCGGCCATGATTTAATTCCTATCCTGGAAATGGGCCAACAGCAGAAGGATCAGAATACATATAGTTATATCCTGGTTGTGATTGCGGCTGTCTAGTTAACCAATCATTAAAATTGTTTTGTCTTTGATATGCTGAAGCGCCAGTATTAAGAGCGTTAGCAAAAGTATTGGCCATGCCATATTGACCTGCGGCGCCCGCTTGACCGGCTGCGTTAATGCCGCTGGCCATTGCATTACCTTGTCCAGTAATCAAGTTGCCTGCATTGGTGCCATAGTTGCCCGCAGACGCGCCTTGGTTAGACGCCGCAGCTTGGCCGGATGCCATCAAATTGCCCAGCGGCTGAAGCTGATTAGTGCGGTTTGTTTGATAGCGGTTGAAGGCGCTTTGGTATTCTTGCGACGCCATGTCTTGGCCATAGCGCGTGGTTGCCTTGAGCGCGCTACCAGAGATCAAACCACCGCGTGCAGCCGCGCTTCGTTCTAAAGCCTTTTGCCCTTCGGCCAATCGAAAAGCATAGCCTGGGTCGGCTTGGAAATCAGACATTCCAAAATTCTGCGCGTATTGTCCATAGTTAGTTGCGCCTGTGTTGCCGCCCAAACCCAGCAGTTCCATCAGCCGGTTCTGGCCAGTCAGGCCAGCTTGACGGTACGGTTCTTGAAGACCGACCTGTTGGTTGTATAGCTTTTCCTGTAATGCAAGCGCTTTATCAGAAGATTGCGATTGAATGTTGGCCGCGTTTGTTGCGGCATCCGCTTGCGTGGACGCAGCAGAGCGAGCGCCTGACGCTCCGATAAGGCCACCTGCAACGGCGGCTCCAGCTACCCAGAATGTCATGTCAACTCCTTCGCTTTAATTTGATTGCCGATTGCGAACATGGACGTCGCGTCATCTTCAACTAATTCAGCTTCGGCATCCTCTACATTATCCGATTCTACTCGGTGGAAAGTCATGCACAAAGCGTCTGTTTCGGCGTAAACCGCCCGTTTGGTTCCTGGTTTGCTACACAGCAATTGAGGGCCGGTCACAAATTGGACGCCCTCATCGGTTGTAATTGCCACGGTACCGCCCACAATCAGGTAAAAATGCTCTTTTTTGTGAACTTTGCCGACAACCAGCACGCCAGCTTCCCGAAACACCTCGCGGCAGTACATACCGCCGTGAAATGTATGCTTGGTGATGGGCTCATACTGCGGCATCCGAGATACCGCAGCTTGAAGCGCTTCCACCTTCTGGCGCATCTGATCGGGCAGGGCAAGCGTTTCGGTCATAACGCCGCAATCACAAAAGCCAGCAGTTCCTCGTAGCGCACGCCGTAAATTTCGGTGCCTTCCAATTCATCGTAGCAGAACATCCCGTAATTGGTAGCGTCCAGCCCCTCGGCAGCAAAGGCGTCGGCCAGCTCCTGTGCGTACACGCCAATGTGAATGCGGGCGCCGTCGCCCTTGGCAGCCACTGACTCGTTGAACTTGAAGGTCTTAATCAAACCCTTGACGCGGACGGCTACAGCGCGTTCGGCTTCAGACAGCGGGCGATCTTGCTGTTTCTGGCGGGCATCGGACGTGTTGATCGTGCCGGTGGTGGCGTAGACCGTAGTCCAGCGGAAGGACGGCGAGCCAAGGACGTAGCTGTTGTCCACTGCCGGTGCAAACCCAACACTTGGAGAAACAAACACTGTGTTGTTACCCAGCGTCGTGTTGGTGCCGCTGGAGCCGACCGCCGTAGTTGCCGAACCAACTGTAACGCCGGTGACAGTGATGCTAGGCGAACCAGTCAGGCCAGCCGATGTACCGCTGACGCTGATACCCCAAGTGCCGGTAGCGCCGGTGCCGCCCGTGCTGGGGGCGCCGACGGTGTTGTAGGAAACAGTCAGCGCAGACGCGCCGTTGAATGTGCTGCCCGAGCCACCGCCGGAGCCGCCGCTGTTAAACGTAACGGCGTTGGTGGTAGAACCAGTTGGAGTAGCCCAAGTACCGTCATTGCGCAAGAAAGTAGATGTAGAGCCAGTAGGCGCCGGAATAGCATAAGTATTCCAATTTAATGCGCCAGAACCTATATACACCGATGCCCAACGCAAAGTTGAACCGCCTAAATAATAATAATCGTCAATACCTGGGGCAAAACCAACCAAAGGCACTGCAAACGCAACTCCGTTTAAGCTAACATTGTTTCCTGACGCGCCGATATACGCTGTCCCAGAACCTATGTTGTACTTTGTAGCGTAAACGTTATTCCAATTTAAACCCGACGCGCCAAGATCATTTGTGTTATTGCTAACACCTTGCCAAGATGATCCGTTAAGGATAACAGCGTTAGTTGAGTTACCTAATCCAACTGTTGATCCTGTAGATGTAACACTTGGAACAGTTGAGAATGTACCTATGTTGGCGCCGTTAAAGTTTTGATTAACTGTCCAAGTATTGGCGCTTGCAAAATTTATTGCTACGGTGCCTGTAGTAGTGATTGTTCCTCCGGTCAGACCAGAACCCGCCGCAATAGATGTAACTGTGCCGCTGCCACCGCCGGAACCATTTGCAGCCGCAGTAATGCGTCCCTGCGCATCAACGGTAATATTTGCGGCGGTATAAGTACCTGCTGTTACCGCCGTATTGGCAAGAGAAATGGTACCAGTGCTTGTAATTGGGCCACCTGTCAGTCCGGTGCCAGTAGCAACATTAGTAACAGTGCCAATGCCAGAACCGCTTGGTGTTGCCCAAGTCCCATCATTGCGCAAGAAAGTTACAGTTGACCCCGTAGGTGCGGGTATGGCGTAACTGTTCCAAGTAAAAACACCCAAAGTGTTTAGCGCGTTGGTGTACATACCCGCCCAACGCAAAGTGCTACCACCAGAATAATAAGTATTGTCCGTTACTGGGGCAAGCCCAACGCCGCTGACCGTGCCAATGGTGTTAGTCTGAAACTCACCATTAAAGGTTTGTTTGCCAGTCCAAGTGTTGACGCTGGCCAAGTTCAGCGAGATGGTGCCAGTGCTTGTGATAGGCCCGCCGGTCAAGCCGGTACCTGTGGCCACATTGGTCACGGTGCCGATGCCAGAGCCGCCTGGGGTTGCCCATGTACCATCATTGCGTAAAAATGTAGTGGTTCCACCAGCAGGAGCCGCAATTGAGTATGTGCCCCAAGTTAGCGCCGCAGTGTTGCTTAAATACAAACCTTTCCATTTAAGCGTGCTGCCACCCAAATAGTAGGTGTCGTCTGTAACCGGCGCAAAACCAACAGTTGCTACTGCCGCTGCTACACCATTAAGGTTAATGTTGTTGCCAGACGCCGTTATATTAGCAGTGCCTGACCCAATTCGGTAAGTAGTTGCGTAAACATTGTTCCAGTTGTAACTAGAAGCGCCAAGATCGTTAGTATTGTTACCAGCACCGCGCAAAGCAGCGGAAACAAGCACAACAGCGTTGGTGAAGTTGGCCAATCCAATTGTGGTGCCACTTGTAGTAATTGACGGAACAGTGGAATACGTCCCGATGTTTACTCCGTTAAATGTCTGGTTTGCCGTCCAAGTGCCTGCGTAGGTGTAGTCAATAGCCAACGATCCGCTGCTTGTAACAGGGCCGCCAGTTAGGCCAGCGCCAGAGCCGACGCTAGTAACTGTGCCAATGCCGGAGCCGTTTGCAGCCGCCGTAATGCGCCCTTGAGCGTCCACGGTAATGTTGGCCGTTGTGTAAGAACCAGGCGTGACTGCCGTATTGGCCAAAGATATGGTGCCGGTAGTTGTGATAGGGCCGCCAGTTAATCCAGTCCCTGTGCCTACCGTTGTAACTGTCCCAGAGCCTGACCCGCTAGGAGTCACCCAAGTCCCGTCATTACGCAAAAATGTTGTTGTACCGCCAGAAGGCGCAGCAATTGCGTATCCGTTCCAATCAATGACGCCGGTACCTAGGTATAGCGACTTCCATTTAAGGGTCGAGCCGCCTAGGAAATAGGTATCGGTAGTGACAGGGCCAAGGCCAACTGTGGCCACTGCCGCTGCTACGCCGTTAAGGTTGATGTTGTTGCCGGACGCCGTAATTGTTGCCGTGCCCGAACCGATGCGATAAGTTGTACCGTAAATATTGTTCCAGCTTGTACCAGGAGCGCCCAGATCGTTGGTATTGTTGCCTGCACCTTGCCAAGCAGCAGACACAAGACCAACGGCGTTGGTAGAGTTTGCCAACGCCATCGCTGTGCCGGATGACGTGACAGAAGGTGTGCTGGAGTACGTTCCGATGTTTACGCCGTTAAACGTTGAATTGACCGTTGTGGTCGCGCCAATTGTTGTAACGCTTTGCAGATTCTGCGAACCACCACCACCGCCTGTTATGTCAATGACAACTGTCGGGGTTTCAGTTGCGCTGTTGTAAAAGTTACCCAAACCGTAAATGGTGATGCCAGATACGTTGGTGCCGCCGCTGGAAATGTATTTGCGTGAGCTGCTGTCAACGTAAGGCGAAAAACCTTTAAAGCCATTGCCAATAACGTTGACCACCAAGGTGGCCGTTGAGCTATTGTTGTTGACAAAAATGTTATTGGTTGTGTACAGCGTATTGCTGTTACGGGCAAACAAACAATTGCTGATGCTGCTTGTAGAACGGGCTGCGACGCTAGTAGGCGCGTTGATGTAGATGTCAGCGTTGCCGCCGTTGTTCTCAAAGAATACGCCGTCAACAATCAATTGCGTGGGCACGAAAGCCGTGGATTGGTAATAGATACCGCCAGATGTACCTTGGCTGCTGCCACTCATTACGCCGCAGGTTTCAATCACGCCGCCGTTAAAAGCAACAGGGCCGCCGCCAACAATTAGGTAACCAATAGACTTAATACCGGCCACCGTGCAGTTGTTGTACTGCATGGCGGTAGGCTCGGAGAAAGATGTCTGAGAGACTAAAAAGCCAATGTCGGCTAGTTGAACGTTAAAGTTGGCTACCGTTAATCCAAGGCAGTCGTTCATTACAACGCCAGTGTTGTAACCAATGATGCGAATGTCGTTAAATTCACCTATGCCAGGTATGTTTTTTAGGTACAAGCCAGTACCTACGCCAATCGTGTAACTACCGCTGGCGTAGGTTGTCGCGTTGAATTTCTTGATCAGGCTGAACTGACCAAAGTACATCGTGAAAAATTTGTTGTCGTACCCAGCCGTAAAGTCTATCGTAACGGCACCGCCGGTAGCTGCGGAAGCATTAGAACGATAGTCATAGATGTAGGACAGATCAGCGCCTTCACCGCGCATCGTGATGCGTCCAGGTGAGTTCTGATCGGTAGAGTTAGGCCAAGTAATGCTCAGATTCTGGGTAATCTTGTACGCGCCAGCAGGCAGCAAAACTGTACCGCCGACACCGGCTGCGGACAGCGCGTTAATGGCGGCTTGAATGGCAGCAGTGTCGTCAGTAGTGCCGTCGCCTATGGCGCCAAAGTCTTGGACGCTAACAGTCTGACGTAATTTGGCTTGCACCGTAGTAGTAACAGCGCCGGTACCCGCAGGTGTGTAACTAATATTGGACGAATTAAACGAACCGTTTACGCCGTCAACCGACCAGATCAGCACGTCGGTGGCCGTCTTGAGCGTCAAAGTGTAGTTGTTACCGCCAAGCCAAACATTGGCCTCGCCCCGAGAATCAAGGATGATGGGGTTAGTGTTAGCCGACAATCCGGTTGAATCGGTGTAAGTTGTCAGAGGAGTGCTTGTTCCGCTGGCGTAGCTGTACAGTTTGCCGCCTGCCAATGGATTGCCATTAGCATCAAAGAATTGCATTTTGGGGCTGGGGGTCAAGTAAGTGGTCATATTTACCTCGGAACAAGAGTCATTGTCGGCAGCGTTACATAGGTTGCTCGGAGTTGATCTCCTGGCGATAAACCAAACATCCCATAATAACTGCCTGTGTTAAAAAATGTAACACCATCACGGGAAAATTCCAGCTTTGAAACATTCCCGCCGCTGACGATTACGTCCACCAGCAAGTCTGATGTGTTGGTGTAAACAAAAGGCGACGCGGTTACCGTAATGGCGGTAAGCGCCGCTGGGGGCTGGCCAGAGCCGCTAAGCACAAACAAATTAAAGAAAAACCTATACCAAGACCTTGACATAAGGTTTGTTTGCGGGTCGATAAACACGACACGGGCAGAAGGGATATTGGTTAGGTTAAGCATTTGTCGGACTCAAAACAAGTTCCGCGCCCATGATTGCGATCTTAATAGGATCAGTGCCTGATAGCTCGTAAACCCTGTCGCGCAACTTGAGCGTCATACCCAGCCGACGCCAGAATATACGTCTGCCATACGCACCAACGGCGCCGCCGCCAGCCCAATGTGAATTAGACCAAGTATGGCCGCCATCGTCAGACCAGCGCAGCATAAACTGAGGCTCTGGATTAACGGCGGGCGTTGTAGACGCCGCCAAATAATCGCCTGTTTCAGTAATGATGTTATTGCCGCTTTCAGTGATGAGAAGCTCAACGCCAGCGTCAGCCGGTAAATAATGGCCGGCTTGGGCGTCAAGTTGCAGTGTGTGCTGTGACGTGCGCTTTAGGTTGTTCTGACCCGTAGGCAGCGCACGCCATGACCGCAGCCACCGCTGTATTTGGTCGTAG
>Ga0214919_10003908_pt1 | contig 22111 bp, 23 predicted proteins | sample LL1503_MetaG_FD_177994 | JGI IMG/M metagenome (GOLD analysis project Ga0214919, IMG submission 177994) | Freshwater microbial communities from Lake Lanier, Atlanta, Georgia, United States - LL-1503 | ecosystem: Environmental > Aquatic > Freshwater > Lake | place: USA: Georgia | collected... | reverse complement strand
TTCGCTACATGTATGAAACCGCCAAACTAACAGGAGAAGTAAACAACGTGAATAAACATGTGTTGTTGCACAACTTCATTGCGACCACCGACGACCATGCGCATTATGATGACACCCGTTGATCATGAATCATTCATGCATTCATGCACAAATGCAATTGCAAACGCATTTAAAGAGAGATATTCATTATCATGTAACTAGATGCACGCGGATGTCTCTCATCAAGGAATACTTTCGGTTGTCAAAAGAATGCGCCGCAAAATACGGCCACAAAACGGTTCTGCTCATGCAGGTTGGCGCATTTTATGAATGTTATGGCGAGATCACGAACCGTGCGAACATTGACGAGTTTTGCCGCACGTGTGAACTGGCTTGTGCCAACAAGGCGCCTGGCGTTGTCATGGCCGGATTTAGGGATTACAGTCTGGAAAAGTATTTGAACCGGTTGCAGGAGGCGGGTTACACGGCGGTGGTGCATTCTCAAGACGCGCAAAACAAGGAGGAGCGTGCCCTGAGCGGAGTGTATTCACCCGGCACGTTCTTCACCAGCGAATCCGCCGCCTTGTCCAATTGTGTGGCCTGCATTTGGCTGGAGCGCATGCGCAGTCAAACCATCATCGGAATGGCCAACATTGACGTCTTCACCGGCCGTTCCAGCGTGTTTGAGGTGGAAACGGAGCTCATGCACGCGCACACAACGTATGACGAATTGGAACGCTTCATTTCGGTTCACATGCCGAGCGAGGTAATTCTAATTGTTGACAATTTCTCTCAAAAACAGATTGAGGATTTGATAAATTTCACGGGAATCGTGAATTGTGTCCGGCTAATCCATCGTCTGGATGCCTCCAATGACGCAGTCCAGAAATCAAAGCGGCAGGTGTATCAGCGCGAGATCATGCACCGGTTCTTCGGATCCGTGCCGTTGCAATTCACCACGTATGAATTTGCCACCCAGGCTCTCACTTACCTGCTGAATTTCGTGCATGAACACAATCCGCACCTGGTGCACCGCATCTCGGAACCCGAGTTTGAAAATTGCACGGACCGCATGGTGCTCGCCAACCACTCGCTCAAGCAGCTCAACATCATTGACGACGACAACGGTGCCAAAAGCGGTGCCGGCAAGTGCTCCTCCGTGTACAAGCTCCTGAACAACTGCATGACGCCCATGGGCGCGCGCCATTTTCGCACCCGGTTGCTGAACCCCTCGTGCTGTAAGGCGAAGATTCAGCGCGAGTACGACATCACCGAGCACTTGCTTGCTTCAAATTTGACAGATGCCTGGCGCCCTCAGTTGGCACAGCTGAAAGACCTGGAGAAATTAAACCGATTAATCATGATGTGCAAATGCCCACCCCAAATGCTGCACTCTTTTTATAGCAATTTGGTTGTCATTAGTGACCTACATGCATTGGTTGCCAATGATGAATTGATTACATCTTATGCAAACGCAACCAATCCATTAACAACCACACACACGGTGTCAGACCTGTGTGCACAGCTGCGTGAGAAGTTAAACACTACATTTGACATGGACAAGTGCGCCAATGTGGGTGCCGATCTGGGTGAATGCAACTTTGTGCGTCCCGGAATTGATGCCTGTTTGGATGCGATCACTGCACAAAATGATTCAGCAATAAAAACTCTTGCCGAGTTGAGATCTTATTTAGATTCTCTCATTTTGTGCGGAGAGAAAACCAGATCTGGGTCATCGGAGGTTGTAAAGATCCATGAAACTGACAAGGGTGGAATTTCACTACAGGCCACAAAACGCCGCACCAAGATACTGTTTGATCAAATAAAACAACAGAAACTGCGCACAGTATGCATGGGACCTGACAACTGGTTTTCGTTATTGGAGCTCACGTATCCCACGGCCACCGGAGCCAATAATGAAATCACGAGCCCGCAACTGAACGAGCTTTGCCGCAGCATCATTGCATCCAATCAAAAAATAAAGGAGATTGTGGGACAAATTTATGCCGAATTCGTGGACAAGCTGCGAGATCTGGAGCCCGAGTTCCAGCAGCTCATTCATTTCACGACTACGATGGACCTCCTGCAGAACCAGTGCCACATTGCGACCAAATACAAGTTTTGCAAGCCGGTCATTGTAACCGATTCAGCAAAGTCGTTTTTTGACGCGCGCGACTTGCGCCACTGCCTGATTGAGCGGCTGAACGAGGACGAAACCTACGTGGCCAACGACGTGGCGCTAGGATTAGCGAACGCAGCCGATGAAGACACGTCCGCTGGAAGTGGGGGTGCGGTGGGCTTCGCCCCCCGGAAGGACGGCATGCTTATTTACGGCACCAACGCCGTGGGCAAAACGAGCCTCATCCGTGCAATTGGCATTGCCATCATCATGGCGCAGGCCGGGCTCTACGTGCCGTGTTCTGCATTAACCTTTCATCCTTACACCACCATCTTCACGCGCATCCTGGGCAACGACAACTTGTTCAAAGGGCTGTCCACATTCCAGGTGGAAATGAGCGAGCTGCGCGTGATTCTGCGCATGGCCACCAGCAATAGCCTCATTCTAGGCGACGAACTCTGCAGCGGCACGGAAATGGACTCGGCCATCAGCATATTTGTTGCGGGACTGGCGCACTTGCATCGGGTGGGTTGCACTTATTTATTTGCAACACACATGCATGAAATCAACGGCTACGACGAAGTGCGCTCATTATCTCGGCTGTGCATGAAGCACCTGACCGTGGCATATAATAAAGAGCGAGACACGCTGGTCTACGGACGCAAGCTGGCCGACGGACCCGGCGCCAGCATGTACGGCCTGGAAGTCTGCAAGTCGCTGCATTTGCCCGATGCGTTTTTGGAGTTCGCGAATGCGGTGCGTCTGCGCCACCGTGCGCCGCCGTCCGACATCGGCATTCTCTCGTTTGAGCCGTCGCATTTCAACGCGCGGAAGCTGAAGGGCGTGTGCGAGCGGTGTTCTTCAGAGCTGGCGCAGGAGGTGCACCACTTGCTGCCGCAAAAGGATGCGGACAGCCGGAATTACATTGGTCATGTGCCGAAAAACCATGTGGCAAACTTGATGGCGCTGTGCACCCGGTGCCACGACGAGGTGCACAAGGCGACCGCATGAATCATGATGCACGAGACCGTATGGTTTTTTTGCCTTTGGTTGCGCTGACAACTGAATACCGGCTTATTCTGTCGCACCGGCTCAATGCGCGTTTGCCGGTTTTGGATTTAATGTATGCTTCGCGCTCCTTCACACTTTTGAAAAAAATGGCGGTCCTGGGTTTGTTCAGCACGTCGCACCCGAGTGCCTGGAAATTGTAACACTCGCCCGCACGATATGCTCTGCGCGAACACCGTTTGAGTGTTTTTAACGGCATTGTGATTGGGTTGTATATATGTATGTATAAGCACAATATAATAAATACACACATTAATCTACACATTAAATAAAAAAATTGATTTCAAATTAGCATTTGAAATCAATCCACATGTTCTCTTGTTCTGTTCACTGTAATAATGAATCTGTTCATTCTCTCGTTGATCCCGACCGAAGCCGCCGAAGCCTACATGGACAAGCACGTGTCCAAGATCCTGTTGGAGGCGGTGCAGATGCTGTGTACCGCAATGCGCGTCTTGGTGCCCGACACGCCGATCAAGGATCAAATTTATAAAATAGCGCACTTGAATCACCCCGTCAGCATCTGGGTGCGTGAATCGCGCGACAACTTCATCTGGACGCTGGACCTGGTGGAGGCGCTGCACGAGGAGTGGCGCTTTCGGTACGACCACCCTGAAACCAAAATTCATCGGTCTTATGCTGTGGCCCTGTTGCTGCGCAGCCACGTGCCGCGTGACCATTTATTCCCGTCCCCCCGCGCCGGCCTTACGCCCTTTGCGCTGGCGATGCCGGATGAATACAAGGCCCGCAGCGGCAATGCGGTGGAGTCGTATCGCGCATACTACATGTCGCCCGAAAAACGGCGCATTGCTGCCTGGAAAAAGCACAGACCTGCCCCGGAATGGTATTCGTGCAATTAAACGCAATGCGATAAATAAAATATACACATTATATATTATTTTTATCCAAGCAAATGAATGTTCAAATGCAGACGTCGTCTCCAACCAATGGCATCAATTTGGTTGAAATTGCAGAACGATTTGGCCAATACTTCATAGAAAACATTGACGCGATATCCATTGTGGTTGTCGTGCTGATTGGCGCGCTGGTGTATCAGCAAATAATGCACATGCATAATGAAACTGATGGCTCGGGAGTAGTCGCCAACCCCAAAACGTCACGCACGGTTATAGTGGAACCGTTTGATAATGCAGACAGTGCAGATGCAAATGATGCAATGGACTCATTGGATGCAAAACTGAAGGCTGGATTTTGCAAAACGAATTTAGGCAAACCCGCCGAATTGGAACAGGAGTGCGGCAAGCTGAGCAAGGACTCTTGCACCTCCACTTCGTGCTGCGTGTGGGCCAAAATGGACTCCAAAGAATCGTGCGTGTCCGGAAATCAGCATGGACCCATTTTCAAAAATGAAAAAAATGGTTCACCCAAAACGCTGGATTATTATTATTTTGAAAACAAATGCAGCGGAAATTGTCCTGACAATCAATAAATTAAAATAAAAATATATGATTCATTTATAACACAATAACAATCCGATGGCACCATTGGGACATTCTCAAGTTCTGCAGCCCAACCTTTCAGGTGGTGCAAATCCATCCGGTGCACATTACCCCAATCCCATGTTTTCTAGTAGGGTAGAGGCAGTAGGTGGATGCGGTGGCCAAAACCCTGGATACAACATAGTGGCAAAACCTCAAATGAGTGGTGGCAACAATATGTACCGTCGTGGAGGAAGCAAGCGACGGCGGCATGGCAAGAGCAAGAAGCACTTCAGCAAGCGGCGCCATTGCAAGAAGTGCCATTGCAAGAAGTGCCATTGCAAACGCCGCCAGCGCAGCATGCGCGCCGGAGGATTGAGCGCATTGTCACCTTCGTCAGTCAGCGGTGGAGCGAATGACTCTTATGGTCAATATGGTAATCAGTCCTATTTTGGAGTGGGTTCAAAAACCGGGTTTGCACCTAATCTGATCGGTATGGCAAACCCGCCACCCATAAACGCGCATAAATGTTCATAACAATTGCAATTGTTCTAGAAAATGGATTACTTAATCATCAACCTTGTATTAAGACTTAATCATAATATATTATTTTGTAACAATATATTAAACACATTTGTGATTTCTCTCTCTAAAAATGTCATGCAGTGCACCCATTGACATTCCGACAAAAAAAAATGTAAATTCAATATCCGGAAAGTTCACTTGCGTTTACGATGCAAACATGTTGTCCAGTTCGGCGGTATCACTTTCCCAAGACCTGAGCCATTTGTCCATCAAGTGCACATCCAATAACAGCAATGTTTCATTTTACAATGCGGGAACTTACATCCCGTATGAAATCCGAATCTACAAACCATCATTGCACACGTACAATGGAACCAAGGCAGATGCGGAAATGCTCATCATGCACTCAATTGCATCTTCCAATTCCAAACTCAATGTCGGATCAGATGGGTTGATTGTCAGTGTGCCCATTTCAATGGGTGGAAACAAAAGTTCGGGTTTGAATGCCATCGTTAAATCTGCCAACACTTTGAACGCCGGCACAGTTGCGATGAATTCATCCGTGCCAATTTCCTCTGATGTTGACGTGAATGAATTAATTCCTTCCAAACCATTTTATGTGTACAACGGCACGCTTCCATATGATTCATGTGAGGGTGATTATTATTATGCGGTGTTCGCCGACCCCATTTTCATTTCAACTCCAATCAACAATGTCACTCCAAGCGGCATAAAAATTGCACCTCCACCGGCGTTGTTGCAAAAAAGCAAAACGGGCCCGGGCAATGGAATTGGATCAACCAGTGCCGATGATGGCACCATCCTGGTTGAATTCACAAACTCATTTTCACAGGATGATTCAAATAATTCTTACAACCCAGAACTCAATCCACCACCTAAAGTGAATCAATTACTCACCACGGTGAATGTGTTGTGGGGGTTTCTGATTGCATTTGTGTTATGGGTCATTTACTGGATGGCCAATTGGGGGTACAAATTGAGCAAAAATGAAGAAGGAACTGGCAGTGCAGTTGCTGGCAACCCTTAATTAAACTAACCCCCTCACATTAAACCTGAGTGTACCCTAGAGTCGTTTGGTCCAGCTGGTTCGGGTGAAAGGAAGACGTGGCACTGCCAACCTCGGTGTCAGCCAATGGCGCTCTCAGCGCCACCATTTGTTCCTCCAGCGAGACCGGGAACTGGTTTAAAAACGACAGCTCCTCGCTCTTTCGCTTTTCGCTAGGGACGTACGCCTCAATTGCTGCGCTTCCGCTGGCACCAGACCGCCGAATGAGCATGTAAGCCGCAAACAGTCCCAAAACACCCACCACGGCGTGCGAATGCGTGAACAGCGACAGCGCAATTACAATGACCGCAATGTTGCCTAAAGGCGTGTCAATGTATGGCGCAATGAGGTCCGGTGTGGGCACATTGAGAACAATGTACAAAATAATCAGTACCGTGAGCAGCATTTCATGTTTTCTTGTGTATTTGAAGACTGGATCCATTGTTGTGGTTGGCGTGATGCAAAAACACAAATGATTAGATGAGATGATGTATAATAATTGTTTATTTTATAATTATTATGTCATATTATTTTTTTATGATTAAAATTGAAACAAGTTATGGATACAACAACCACCAACTTATTCACAAAATCACACATCATAAATAATTTCATGAACACAACACATGCAACGTATTTGGGACCACGCGGATACACCATTCATAAGGAAAACTTGGATGAGGAGGAGCGCAAGTACATTCGTTCCGAATTGACGATTCGGCCTTATATTCCTAAAGCCCCTGTGCAACCCGCCGCTTATCCAATTTATCGCGAATCTCCTCTAAAAATGTATGTTCCAAGATACTTTGGAATTGACGCATACGGACCTCCCGAAGTCAACAAAATCGGGTCCGGCGACACATTAAATGCGGCCGTGTCGTTCCAGGGCGAAATGCGCGACTACCAAAAAGACATCGTGCGAAAGTATTTGAACAGTGTGGGCCCCGGAGGCGGCGGCCTGCTGGACGTGGATCCAGGTAAGGGCAAAACCGTGATGGCGCTCTACATCCTGGCACAGCTCCGCCGAAAAACGCTGGTGGTCGTGCACAAATCCTTCTTAATGAATCAGTGGATAGAGCGAATAGAGCAGTTCCTGCCGGGCGCGCGCGTGGGCCGCATCCAGGGCCAAATTGTGGACATTGAAGACAAGGACATTGTGCTCGGCATGCTGCAGTCGCTGTCCATGAAGGAGTACCCCGCCGACATGTTTGACAGCTTCGGCCTCACGGTGTTTGACGAGGTGCACCACATGGGCGCCGAGGTGTTCTGCCAGTGCATGATGAAAGTCACCACGCTCTACACGCTCGGACTGTCGGGCACCATGCAGCGCAAGGACGGGCTCACCAAAGTGTTCAAAATGTTTCTGGGCGACGTGGTGCACAAGGAGAAGGCGGTGTCCGAGCACCGCGTCATCGTGAAGGCCATCAACTACTGCGTGGATGACGCCGCATTCAACGAGACGGAATACGACTATCGCGGCAATCCGAAATTCAGCACCATGATTTCGCGTGTGTGTGACTACGCGCACCGCAGCGAGTTCATTTTGCGCGTATTGCAGCGGGAGCTGGCTGAGAACCCGGAGCAGCAAGTCATGATTCTGGCGCACAACAAGTCGCTGCTCACGTACCTGCACAAGGCGATTGAGCACCGGGGGATTGCCGGGGGGTCAGTCGGGTATTATGTCGGCGGCATGAAGGAAGCCGACCTGAAAGCCAGCGAATCGCGCAAGGTCATCATTGCCACATATGCCATGGCGTCCGAGGGGCTGGACATCAAGACGCTGACCACGCTCGTCATGGCATCGCCCAAAACGGACGTGTGCCAGTCGGTGGGCCGCATTCTGCGCGTGAAGCAGGGGCGCCCGTTGGTCATTGACATCGTGGACCAGCAGGACATCTTCCGGAACCAGTGGTACAAGCGCCGGGCGTACTACGTCAAGCAGAACTACGACATCCTGATGACGGACAGCCCTACGTACGATGCGCACAACCCCGTGGAATGGACGCCGGACCACGTGGCCAAAATCAAGGGTTTGAATGAGGCAAAGGAATCAAAGACCAGTAAGACCAAAGCCGTGGAAGATGAGGCAAATGCAAAAGCAAAAGCAAAGGGCTGGATTGGAATACCTATAATGTGATACCTATAATGCAATATGATTGTGGAAAAAATTGAATTTATAAAGACGACACAATGATAAATCATAACGATAACAAACAAAATGACCGTCAACCCCAATTTGGCAACAATTATGCGCGTGATTGACACCAATCAACACAACATATTGGAAGGCGAGTATCTGGAAGCGATGAATGCATTGCGCGATTTACACCATGTTGTTCCACAGCCACAACAACCACAACAACCACAACAACCACACCAATCACCACAACCCACGCACTTGTCCATTTATTTATCACGAGCGAACCAGTACATTGAATCGTCACACGTCAGAGAACTGAGTGTGTCAGACCGGGATGTTCATGCAAATTTGTGGCCAACATTTCAACAACTTGTGGCGATAGCCGGTGCCGCAGACGGGTGGAAATATGAGCCATCTTTCAAATACGCGCTGGATTGCGTGAAGTGTGACTACATATTGACAACAAACAGCTGCATTCTTGAGAACGAAGACATTCAACGCCGGCTTGGATTCCATTTCATCATGCATCTCTATCATTGAAACATTGAAACACGTAAAACATAAAACATAAAACAATAAAAAAGTGTTAGTATTTTTTATGATTTTTTTTGTTTTGGCAGCACACTTACCACACTTACTTACTGTATTCATTGCTCAATTCCTCAAACAAGGTGCGCGCTTGTTCCGTCGTGATTTTGCCGTCCGCCAACATCTCGCCGATTTCGTTGAAGTGGGTTTGGTACTGTGCGTTCATTTCTGATTTGTTGATGTCTGGTTCTTGTTCTTCGTGCTCTTGCATTGGCGGCTGCATTGGAATGTGGGGAATGTGGGGGATGAAGATGGAGTCCTCCGGGTTCGCAATCGCGATGGGATGCGCCGGGTCGGCAAACCGAAACAGGTTGGAGAACGCCAGCAGGTTGACCAGGCTCCACACCTGCTTTGTGATGTGATTCAGACGGTCAAACGCATCTTCGGCGAGGGACGGATCGTTTTGGAATTGCTTGGCCAGAATCTCAATCTTGGACGCATCGCATGCCATCACGTCTCGCATCGTGATTATGTCCAGCGTCTTCAGCGCCACGTTGATCTCCGAGTAATTGTTGCCCACACCGAGCAGGAGTTGCGACGCATGGCGCTGCTCTGTGGTCATTTCATGCGTTTGCAATTGGCGTTGGCCGCCTTCGCCTTCAATGTAAGCATCCGTGTTGTCAAATGCGTGTTCGTGATACTTGCTGGCAATCCAGTTGACTTGTTTAAGGGTCTGCAGCATGCACGCAAATTCGCGCATGTGGATCTCGGCCAGTGGAGCTGCAAGTTCCGGATTGTTGTCTTGGTCAATCTGGATCAATGAAATCTGGATCAATGGGTGCATTTGACTGCGCACAGCATGACGCATTGTGGTGGCAAGGCGCGTCAAAATGGCTTGTTGGGCTTGTTGGGCTTGGTCTTGTTGGTCTTGTTGGGCTTGTGGGGAACGAAGGTAGGCAAACATAGTTGTCGTGGTTGTGATACACTGACACCCATTAGCATTTCAAAAATCAGAATCAATTTTTTTTTATTTGATTATTTATTTCATTTTATTTCATTTTATTAAAAATTGAATTGAATTGAATTTAAATGCGTTTGTTACATATAGCACACACATCATACATCATGATGTCCTGGGAGGTTAAATGCCGAATTCAGCGTGAGATGATTTCAACCGAGTACAGATGCAAACAAATGGAATTGGATGGGCGGGGATGCATTTCATACCCCAATCAGCAAGAGGCCGCGCAACAAATCATTGAACATTATAAAAACGGAAAGTATCTTGTGGTTCTCATTGCGCAACCAGGCGCTGGAAAAACGGGAGTTGTGCTTGAAGTCACGAAACAAATGACAACGCACATTGACGATGACCAATGCATTGATGCATCCAACGTTTTCATCCTTTCGGGAATGAATGACATTGATTGGAATGTTCAGTTCAAATCCAAAATGCTGCGAACATTCCAAGACAACGTGTACCATCGGGGGGCGATCAATGCCCCAATTCAAAACCGAATTGCAGAAATGACAAATGGATTGTGTTGCACAGATGAATGTCAAATTGCATGCGGCTCCAAAATGAAGGTCGCAAATGTGTTAGCAAGCACTGGATTGACCGATTTGGCCGTTGCAAGAGCACGCAATATGAAATTGCTGGATGTTTCAGCGACACCAGAAACAGTTGCATATGACAGTGAAAACTGGGGGACCAATGCTGCGATAGTTATATTGCCAACTGGTGAAAACTACAAGGGGTTTCAGGTCATGTTGGATGAAAATCGCATTAGGGAAGCCCCCCACTTTGAAAACTATGACCAAGTGCTTGCATTTCTCAATGATTGGAGTCAACGCTATGCTAGTTTATCCCAAAAAAAATTCTTTCCGATTCGGTTGCTTCCAACATCTACAACCCTAAAAGGTTGGTTTGAAAGCGCATTTGTTGCGCTGGGATGGGGCCGAAAACACCATAATTCCACGGACAGAATCGGCGACATTGATTTGCTGATGGAAACCGCCCCTGAAAAACACACCGCAATACTCATCAAAGGATTTTGGAGAGCATCAAAGAGGCTTGTTCGCAAACACGTGGGGGGATGTTATGAAGAAATTCCTCAAAAACAAAATGACACTGCTGCGGCACAGGGGTTGATTGCTCGTTTCTGTGATAATTACGAGTATGAAGGGGATGAGTTGAATCCTGATTTGCGTCCTGTCCATTATGGCGACGTCAAAGCGATCAAATCATATCTCAAGTGGTTTGAACGTGGATGCGATTATTCTCTGGCGGATTACCAGTCTGCGCGAATCAAATCAAAAAATGGCCGAGTCAAATCAACGCCATCAAAGGTGCACCATTCCGTCATGAAAAACATGGATGCTGCTGCTGTTGCCGCTGCGGTTGCTGCCGCCGCTGCTGCCGCCGCTGCAACGTCGTACACAATTTCAAATGATGAGTTTTCCACCCGTGAGTTGGCACATGCCTGGGCTCTGGAGAATATTGCACATCCAAACCAAACCCCGATCAATGTGATTGAAACCGACATCAATGGCAATCACACGGCAAAAACTCACATGAGCTCAGATCAACATCGCGGTCGCGATGGTAATTGTGAACCCATTGTGCCATTGTCCATCTTGAGACAAATGGGTAATTTTGCTCGCTGGCACCGGGGTGATGGTGTTCGTTGCGTTCCAGTTATTTCAAGCACGGATTCAACCGTGAATCACTATGTTATCGTTTACAAACCAGCATGGCTCAAATCGGCAACAGAAGGAGCAGCAGCAGGAGCAGCAGCAGCAGCAGCAGCAGCAATCTGAAACACGGTCTCCACCCCAACACATAATGCACATTTATGTTTGTTTATCAATAAAAACATTTTTTAATATTTTTTTGAAACATTCACACCATTAATATCCACAGCATATATGGTCTCTCAAATATTGCTCCGAAAAAGTTCCGCAAAACACCTAGCGCGCGTCGAATTTTCCCAAAAAGGTTTCGTCGATCTCGATTTTGGACATCATCGATGTCCATTTTCTGGAAATTTTTCGACTCTTGTGCAAATTCGAATCGAGAAAATAACAAAATTATTTTATGTATTAACTGTGTAAATATGACAGCATAATAGTCTCGCAAAAAATGGCGCCAAAAAAACCCATTTTTTGGACCGAAATATTCTGACATGTGACACATCAAAATGCATATATTTCGTTTTAGCAACTAAAACCGAAAATATGCAATCTAGACAAGTGCGATGCGCGCGAACATTTTTACCTCAGCATAATGCATGCGACGTTTGTACACAAATGTTGCGTGCATATTTCTGTTTTAATTGCTAAAACAAACATATGCCGGCATCATAAGCGGTTTTTGCACAATTGTTTGACCACACCAGGTATGGTGTAAAATTGCACAACATCTCGCCCGTTTTAAAACCCTACATAAAAATATGCAAGGGCACATGATTTCATCTATTTGACATGTGGCCTGCTTGATAAAAATGAAAATAAATAACGGTTCACAATTCCCACTGCATGCATCATGCGGAATATTGCGTTCCCAAAAAGTTCCGCAAAACACCTAGCAACGCGCGTTTTTGCGCAAAAAGGTTTCGTCGATCTCGATTTTGGACATCGATCATGGCCATTTTCTGGAAATTTTTCGAGTCTTGTGCAAATTCGAATCGAATAAATAACAAATTTATTGTATGTAATAATCGTGTAAAAACGAGAGCATAATGGTCACGCAAAAAATGGATCCAAAAAAACCAGTTTTTTCGGCCCAAAAAATGTGACATGTGACACCGACAAATGCATATATTTCGTTTTAGCAACTAAAACCGAAAATATGCAATCTAGCAGCCATAGTTGAGCCTGATATCATTTACCACACCATAATGCATCACATGAGTTGCGATGATTTCGCCGTGCATATTTCGGTTTTATTGCTAAAACAAAACATATGCTGACACCATAAGGCAAATGAACCATGTTATTCAATGGCATGAATTGTCGTGTCAGTTTCGTAAATTGGACATGGTTTTAAAACACGCCATAAAAATATGCAAATTGGGTGTATTAAGGGAAATATAATATTTGTTTATGTAAACCGCTTAAACCTATTTTACACCATTTGCACAATACCCAGTTTTAATGGAACTGTCAGACGACACATCGTCACGTTTTGAATGCAAGATGTGCAATTATTCGTGCACGAGAAAAAGCAGCATTTTACAACACTATGACACCGACAAGCATAAAATTAAAATCAAACCAGCTCAATCATCCAACGCGTGCGCGTGTGGCAAAACATTTGAGTTGCGGTCGTCACTCTTCAATCACAAGAAGACGTGCAAAGCAACCATGACGGATGCGGTGTCTGATTCGTCCATGTCATTGACGATTGTGGAAAATGAAATTGCGACCGTGGCCAAAAAGACGCAAGACATTGCGGACAAGAACGAAGAGCTCATGGATTTGAAGACCATGGTGCAGATGTTGTTAAACGATCGGAACACCATGTTTGACAAGAGTCACGACATTATGGCTAAGAACCACGAGATGATGATGAATAATCAGGAAGTGCTGCGGGAGATGACGCAGCAGAACAAGCAGCTCATTCAAACCATTCAAGAGATGACGCCCAAAATTGGCAGCAACAATGTGGTGAACACCACGACGCACAACACGCAGTTCAACCTGAACATGTTTTTGAACAACGACTGCAAGGACGCCATCAAGCTCAGCGACTTTGTCAAAACCCTGAAAATCACGCTGCAGGATCTGGAGTTCACGAAGAACAACGGCATCGTGGAGGGCGTCAGCTCCATCATCGTGAACAACCTGAAGGGCATGGACGTGCACAAGCGGCCCATTCACTGCACGGACCTGAAGCGCGAGACCATGTACGTGAAGACCGATGAATGGATCAAGGATGAAGACAACTCGTATGTGAAAAAGTTCATTTACATGGCGTCCTGCTATCAGACGCGCATCATTCAGGATTGGATGGATGCGCACCCCGGCTGGGAAACCAAGGAAAAAATGCACGTTGAATATCAGATGATATGCAAAGAGCTGTACAAGAACATTGAGTGCGATGACAACGCGCACAAAAAAATAATCAAGGCGTTCATCAAGGAGGTGCACATTCCGCGCACGGGCATACAATGAATGCAATAAATAAATAATGCAATAAATAAATAATGAATATATGTTTGCAGAAAATCATTAATTTTAAATAAAAATAAAAATACACATTAATTGCACAATGATAATGCAAACAAAGCAAACAAAGCGACGAATTGGGTTTAGCAGAAAAAGATCCACAAAAAGATTAAAGGGGGGCGTGCGCATTAAAACTGTAACTGGTGTGTATGAAGGGGATGTGGACGAAACGGGTAAAAAACATGGCAAAGGCATAATGAAATATGTAAATGGTTCAATTTATGATGGCGAATGGCAAAATGATAAAGAAAATGGAACAGGCAAATTTTCATTTCCAGATGGAGATTCAGATGATGATATAGATTCATATCCTGCGGGTGATATAACATATGAAGGTGAGTTCCAGAATGGTAAATTTAACGGACATGGAGTTTACGAATCTAAACCCCATTCCATCATTTACCGCGGTGAATTTAAAAATGGCCGAAGAAATGGAATGGGATTTATGCACTCATTAGGTGGAATGTTATATGGAGAATATAAGAACGATCGTTTGATACGCGGAACTGGCAAGCGCCGTTTCATTGGAGAAAATGAAACATGTGAAGGTGAATTTGAAAACGATAAGATTAAATACGGCAAATGCACTGGGCCACATGGTGAGACGTATGAAGGTGAATTCGTTAATGGAGTTTCTGATGGAACTGGTGTAAATACGTGGAAAAATATTGGCAGGTACGAGGGACATTTCACGAACGGCAAGCTTGAAGGGGCAGGTGTGTTTACGTGGGCAAATGGTGAGACACATAATGGCGAATACAAAAACGGTAAAAGGAATGGATTTGGTGTGTTAACATCTCCCGATGGTAGTGTTTTTGAAGGACAATTCAAACATGATGAAAAATATAAAGGGACATTTACAACATCAAATGGTGATGTTTATAAGGGCTATTTTGAAAATGAAACACTGTACAAAGGCACAATTGCATCACCTGATGGCAGCATTCGTACGGTTATAAATGGACGGACGAATCCAATTCAAGACCAAGATGCATTCAGGTCGGGGGAAGACACCGATACCGACACATAACCCATGTCGCTGAAAGCCCCCAGTTAGTCGTTAGGATTTTAGCGCCATGAATGATGGTGCGTTCATACTTTCATTTTTTAGTTGATTGCTATACTATAAACATCAGTCAAATCGCAAATCGCAAGCAGAATGGGCCAGATGTTGTCTCGCGAGGATGAAGAGGATTACGACCAGACTCAAAATCAAACAGAGGACCGCGATGATGCGCATGATGAAAAAGAAAAGCCTAAGCGAAGGCAACGCAACACGGGCCCTGCCGCTTTACGTTCGCGAAAGACGAAACCGTCGGTTCAGGGCCGCACGCGACGAAATCGGGCAAATACCGTGACATTTTAATGCGCCTTTGGTTGCCTTTGATTATTATTTTATGTTTGATTATTTATTTCTAAATGATCAAAATCAAAAAATCAAAATCAAAATCAAAAAATTGAAACATTTTGGTCACATTTAACTTAACTTAACTTAACCCATGATTTCACCGCTTCGTCAAGTGCAGGTGAAGGACCTTCAACCGGGAAGGACGTATTTGATCCAGGAAAAACGCCCCGAGTACATGCACCTGAAGTTCAAGGGCACGTTTGTCAAGAACGACTATCCGCCCCAACCGCATTACACCACCATGACCCACTTTAGCAACGTGATTGGCAGAGGGAACCATTCTCAGAGTGATGTTAGGCTGCAAGAAGCGTATTGGAATTATTATGAAGCCGACGCCCGGATTCGCGCGTGGACCACCTTTGTGCTGCGTGAAATCACGGGTGATCCGTCATTTACATGCAACGGGTGATGGGGTTTAGTTTAATGTTTAATTTTAATTGGTGAGCAGCGTGGGTTGATACGGGGGATACAGCGAGTTTGTTTTGTGACCGTAGTACAGGCAGTTGGCCACATCCGGTTTGGGAATGTCCGGACACGTGATGGGTTCCGACCCGTAAAAATTGACGCGACGCACATCCGAGTTCAGCGAAATCGGCCTTGGAATGGGAGCGATGTGCAAGTCCCGGATGGGCTTGTTGTTGTACAGGCCGCCGCAGAATTCGGGGGGGCTGCATTTGCCGTTGTTCGGCGTTGCCCAGTATCGCACGTTATTGGTGTATTGCCCGTAGCCGTGGTCAAACACGGGATAATACGACTCCAGGTCAGCGGATGTCAGGTTTGACACGCCTCCTGGCGTTTTTACGGGATAATCCTTGTAAAGCATGGGATGCGTGGATGCATCAGGGAAGGAGCCGGGGGACAGGGCGAACCCTTCCATCCCCATCCAGCTGTTTTTGGGTTTGGAGCACAGGTGCAATCCGAAACACATAAACGCAATTGCTAAAACAATGTAGAGCGCGTCGTGCGTTAGGTGCATTGGTGTATTAAATGTGTGTGATGGATGGGATATATGATGGATATATGGATATATATAAGATACATAATAATATAATATAGAAATTATAGAAATGTTGTAAAAATCCGAATCATCTCTTACGAGTGTATTTGCAAGTTTTTTTGACTTTGCGTTTTTTTTGATTTTGAGACTTTTGAGACTTTTGAGACTTAGTTCTAACACACATGCGTCCGCCTTCACTGGCAGATTCATTGCTGTCTCGCGGGCTTCTCAACCCAGACAAATTAGACAATGGATGTTTGGGTCCTCTGCATGAAAAAACAACAACAACGTCAGCATCTGGGTCAATGTCCTTGGTGTCTATTGCGTTTTGGATTAAACCCGACAGTGTTATAACATCGCCATGTTTGCGTTTTACGTAACTTACGTAACTAGGAAACTCAAATCTAGATTCTCGGTTCATTCCTCTTATCTTAGCATCTAGAGCCTGAATGCGTTGCCATTTGGCCTGAATCAAATGGTCGAGCTTTCTAAATTCAGTATGGTTTCGCTTCGGTGTTTTTGCAATCTCGGTTTGTAATTCGGATAATTCGCGGGTGGCACTTGATTTTAGTTGTTCAACAAGACCTGCGATGCTAATGTCAAGTTTTGTGCTCATAGGGTATTCTTTGATGCTTTTAGCAGGTTTTTCCACGAGTCCAAAATGTCTGGCGACATCTTTGATAACTCCAGTGTTCGGGTCTAACCTGACAATGCTTTCAGGTATCGGATCTCCCACACCAAATAAAATCATTTCTGCGATTTGTTTGCCCTTGCGATGACATCTAAATTTACACTTATCTCCAGTGACAATGGAATTACCTCGCAGGTTGCACAGCGCACTGCGAACCATGACCTTAAGTTGGTGCTTTGTCAAGACACCGCCGGCACCAGTTTTTTCATGATGAGCCAAGAGCCTAAATAAGTTGTGAATGAAATGCACATCTGGAGGGTCAATCGTCCCATCTATGATAAGCGGATGTCCGATTTTTGCAGTCGTGAAGGTGTCAACCAACGACTCCACAAACACAGGGCTGTCATCAACCACGGGCAATTCTCCGTGAGCAAATATTATAAACACGCGGGATGGGGTTGGGGATGGGGTTGGGGATGGGTTTGGGTTTGGGGTTGGTATTGGGTTTGGGGATGTTTTCGCAACTGCAGCAACACCTTGTTCCAGTTCAGACATTTGTAATGTGATACATTGATGTAATAAAATAAAAACATTTACACCGAATAACGGTTTAAACACACACAAACATCTAATTCATTGCATATTCAAACTTTCATTTCATTTATTAAAATAAAATACTAAACCAACCAGGCATGGGCTCAAATTACACCACGCAAAATGATTTGCTAATGACCAACCTAATGAAGTTTTATGACGAGAACAACAATTTGGAAAAGATGTTGAGAATAATCAATGGAGAGTCCCCCATTTCGCTGCGAATCATTGACTGGTTTGCGACGAACTACGCCAAGAAGTTCTTCACGGTGTATGAAGTGGGTGCCAATCGGCGGTTCAAGGTGTACACCGACTACAAGCTGAAGCTGAAGGCGTACAGCAAGCGCCGGTTTGACCCGTTTTGCAGGTGGGACCGCATCACGATCCCGTACAGCAACGGCACCTTCATCCAGACCACGATTGGGCAGCTCAATTTCTTCAAATGGGCGCTGGAAAACGGGGTGGTTGCATACATTGAAACGAATTATGGGACCATAGAGGACGACATGAACGCGCGCAACAGCACGTCTCGGCGGAATCATGAGGGCATCGCGCCATCACAAGATGATGCGGAACCCGCGGGCGCGCAAAAGAACAAGACGCGCAAGAAGCGCGAGGAGCTCAGCATTTCTGCCACAAAGAGCATCAAGAAGGAGACGGTGGATATTGTGGTTTCATTCAATTGATCAATTGAACCAATGAAACGAAATTCAGTTAAAGTCAATCATGCATTATTATGCATCATTGGCGTGGCGTGAATAAGATGAACGCAACAACTGACCAGGCGCTGAAGGTGATTCCATACACGGCCACGTCGCTCTCCGTTTTAGGACGGTTTATATTCATGTTTTTGCTGTATAAGAACAAGAGCACAAACAGCCTGTCCCTGTTGTTCTGCTTTTTGAGTATCATTTCATCCAGCATGTGGATTTATTACAGCGTTCAAATGAATGACACGCCGTTAATAACGCGCAGCAAAGAATGAAGATTGCGTATGAAAAATAAATTAAATACATCTGTCCTATTTAATTCATTTACTAATTCGTTTACACCATTTACTACCATTTTAATACTAAATGCAAGATGGGAGCAGGCGCATCATCATCCATATCCAAAGTGAATTATGAGGACATGCAGTGCATGTGTCGGACGGCCACCCCCCTTCAAGAGCACAAGTATTCTAATTATTACGCGCCCACGCATCCGTGGCTGCTCATCAACACGCTGCCGCCGGGCATGCAGGGCTGCCTGATTCCGGGCACGCTGCCGATAGACGAAGAGGAGGTGGCAATAAACGCATTGATCGCCGCATCGGAGGGAAAGACCCGAGAGATAATCGTGTATGGAAAAAACGCCAACGACGACACGCTGCACAAGAAATACCAGCAGCTGATGGGGCTCGGGTTTAGAAACGTGCGCGTTTATCCGGGCGGCATGTTTGAGTGGCTGCTTTTGCAGGACATTTACGGCGCGGCCAGTTTCCCCACCACGTCCAAGGAGCTGGACCTTCTGAAATACAAGCCGCCATCCGGGCGGCAAAAGCTGATACTAAATATATGACCCTAAATTTATGAGTGCAAGAAGCAATCCGAGCGTGCACCATCTGGGAGGAGGAAAAAGAGGAGGGAAACGACGAAGGAAACAACGCACGAAAAAGGCGCGCAAATTAATATAAAATGTAAATTGTATCGCGTTGTATTATATTATAGACATGTGTTTATAGTATAACATCATACCTCACAAACTCAAACAACCCAATTTCAACAAATCAAATAAATGCAACCTTCGGGCATCATGTTTCACTGGACCGCCTGCATTGGCCTGGTGCAAAGCCTGTTTTTAGCGTGCGTGAATCCGCCGACCCTGATGCGCGCGGTTTACACCGGTTCTGCGCTCGTGAATGTTTACCATTACGGGCTGAGCGCGCAATTGCACGAGCCCAGCCGCCAAACCATGCGGCTCTACGTTCCCGATGACGAGCAGCGCATCATCCTTCTGGCGCGCGTGGCCAAATGGACCAGCCGCGGACTGCACGTTGTATGCATTGCCATGGACATTGGCTATATCTCGCTTGTGACGGATTACAACATTTGGCTGTCCATGATGATGTTTGTCGCGGTGGGGTTCTATCCCGCGCTGAAACTGCTGCGTCGGTGCGCACCCGAAATCAACACCACGGTTGCACAGCGCCTTTTGAACACGAACGCTGAAACCCGTCATAAGCAACAGCAACAGCAGCAATCATATCCACATCAACAACAGCAGCAAGGCATACAAGGCATGTACGCGCACAATGAAACGCAGTATTCGCTGCTGGATGACAGCGACCATCGCGATGCGGTGCACCAGCGCTTCATGCTGAAACAGCTGCCGCGCATGCTGGCCATGATCGCACTGGGCGCGTGTCACATGGCACTCATGCAGGACGTGCGGGCGTCGTGCGTCAACATTACAATGAATGCTGTGACAAATTCATCAAATTTTGTGATGAATTGGATGTGTGTAAATTAATTAATTAGTGACGGGATTTACGGGATTTACGGGATTTACGGGATTTACGGGGTTTGCGGGGTTTGGATTTTTTTGATCCACCACCGGGTTTATGGGAGTGCACACGTTTATGCAACTGCATGAACATTTTTATTGCATCACGTTGTCCAGCAATGGAGTCAACCGATGGGTTTTGAGATAAACGGTGCATCAACTGAGTGGACAATGCACCCTTGGTCAATAATTTGTCACGTTCTGATGCTGGAACTTCCACCATTTCTTGTAGTCGTTTTTGTTTAGTTTCTTCAGAATCAGTCTTTTTTTTTTGTTCGTAGATTTTGGGCACCAACGACAATGCACCGAATGCTGCAGACATTCCCCTATGCAAATCATTTGATGCTGCGTCCCATTGTCGTTGCGAATCTTCCGAATCAGTTGATGCTGCTACATCATTCCATGCATCCAAATATTTTTGAAAGGTTGACCTAATTGGCTTCACCGGATAATGCGTGCCTAATAATGGAATTCTGGTGAGTGCTGATTCAGTGTATCGCGGTATTAATCCCAGGTTTGCTGCATCTTTCAGTGTGTTGCGTTTATTAAAATAATCACGATTTGGAAACATATGAAAAAAAAATGTCTGAAAATCTGAACTACCAAAATATTTACGGGCAGCATCTTCTGGAGTAAATGATTCAGAAATTTCATTTCCAATGTTTCCAAGATGGAACAATCGGGCATTTTCCATTAATTGGAATAGGTTAATTAGTATTAGTTTTTCCTCCTTCTTAAACGTGGTTTCACCTGGTGTCATCTCATAAAACACACTGAGTGTCACTATTTTGCTTGGATTCTTATGATACTCAGGCAATTGGTCCAAGATCTTAAATATTTGCAATGTTCCTCTTTGGATTAGAGTCACACCATTCCTGGCAACATCTCCGATATATTGACACAAGTATACCCGATGATCATAATCACGGCGGTTCATCAATTGTGTAAATTCATGTTCCCATAAATCCGGCAGTGTTGGTATTTGTCTTATTTGATCCATTATTTGAATTGTTTGTATAAAAATTGTAAATATTAAATAAAAATAAAAAGTTGTTTTATTTTTTTATTTCTTATTTCGGTTGGGTTGGTTTTTCAAATTTAAATTTAAATCTCATCAATGAATTGCATGATTTCTTCCACACGTTGGTGCGCAGTGACTCCAATTTCAGGGTTGGCGTCAATGACCAGTTTTTTGCACGTCATCGTGTCGCCGTTGATCCATGATTCATGATAGTTGTGGCACTGTTGGATGTATTCCATCGGGATGGTTTCACCCTCGCGCCCCCGTTTCGCAATGCGCTCCATGCACGTCTCGGGATCCGCGCGAATGTAGACGAGTCCGGCCACCGGTAAGTCACGCACAAATTCGTCAAACCACATGTTGTAAATGGTGTATTCGTCGTGCGCAATGTCGCCGCTGTCGTAGAGCATTTTGGCGAAGATGTTGCGGTCGGTGTCCACGCTGCGCTCAGTGATGATGACGCGACAGCGCCCCGCATGCTCGCGAACCGTTCGGCGGAGGAGAGCCAGGCGTGAAATGTAGGCCATCATTTGAAACCGGAACGCATATGTCCGTGTGTCCTTGTAGAAATTGGTCAGAATGGGCACCCCGTCAGCGTCCTTGACATGATGCCACGAATCCACGGGCTCTTCCACAAAATGCACGTCATCCCTTGATTTGTACGCTTCTTTCAACATGTGCCAGGTGGTGGACTTGCCGGAGCCGATGTTGCCGTCAATGCTCACAAGCAACGGTTTGGTGATGATGGGGGGCGGACTCACAAGCAACGGACTGGGGTTGGGGGTGATGGGGCTCACAAGCAACGGACTGGGGTTGGGGGTGT
>Ga0214919_10003907_pt1 | contig 22130 bp, 21 predicted proteins | sample LL1503_MetaG_FD_177994 | JGI IMG/M metagenome (GOLD analysis project Ga0214919, IMG submission 177994) | Freshwater microbial communities from Lake Lanier, Atlanta, Georgia, United States - LL-1503 | ecosystem: Environmental > Aquatic > Freshwater > Lake | place: USA: Georgia | collected... | reverse complement strand
CGTTGGCGCCGTCCGATCCAGACCCTGACCTTCTGGGGTCTAAAGCCGGGCATGACGGTGGTCGAGTTCTGGCCCGGAGCGGGGTGGTATACCGATATTTTGGGTCCCTACCTGACCCAAAATCGCGGCACCCTCTATGCGGCGGGCCTAGAGGCGGGGCCGCAAGATCCGTCCCTGTCCGAGGTCGGGCAGCAGTTTTCCAGCAAGATCAAATCCTCGCCCCAACTCTATCGCGCCGTGAAGATCACGAGCTTCGGACCCAAGTCTGGACCGGTCGCACCCGATGGTAAGGCGGACCTGGTGCTATTTCTGCGCAATGTTCATAATTGGATGTCCGCCGGGATCGCTGAAAAGGCCTTTGCCTGCGCCTATGCCGCCCTCAAGCCCGGCGGCGTTCTTGGCATAGAGGAGCACCGAGCCAAGCCTGATCGTGTGCAAGATGCCCTCGCCTCTGACGGCTATGTTCAAGAGGCCTATGTCAAGCAACTGGCCAAGGAGGCGGGCTTCGTTTTTGAAGAGGCCAGCCAGATCAATGCCAATCCCTTAGACGACACCGATCATCCCTTCGGCGTCTGGACCTTGCCACCTGTGCGCCGGTCTTCTGCGCGGGGGCAGGCACCCGATCCCAGCTTCGACCACTCGGCATTTGATGCCATTGGCGAAAGCGATAGGATGACTTTGCGGTTTCGCAAGCCCCTTAAACCCTCAAAATGACCGAAATTTCACGTCTTTACGGTGTTTACTTCTGAGGCGTCTGTCGGCAAATTGGCGCTCGGCCAGACAATTGTTTTCCGGCTGAAATTTCATCTGCGCAAGCAACGGCGCACCTTCAGGAGACTGCGTAAAATGGCTACGCTGCAAGAAATCACCGCCGTTATGGCTGGCGCTGTGGGCGAAGATTCCGGCCTCGGCAAGACCTTGAAGTTCGACTTCAAGGGTGACGGCTTCATCCACATCGATGGTGGCTCTGTGACCAACGACGACAAGCCTGCTGACTGCACCATCGTCATCGCTTTTGACGATTTCCAGTCGATGGCCGATGGCAAGCTCGACCCCACCATGGCCTTCATGCAGGGCAAGATTAAGGTCAATGGCGACATGTCCGTGGCCATGAAGCTGCAGCCCATCATGGCCAAGGCTCGGGGCTAAAGACTTGACCGTCGCCGCGCCCTTGCTTGACTTACCTCAGGCACCCGTTCCGACGGGCGGCGCGGCGGAATGGTTCACCGGACGGGGCGGTGCGCGTCTGCGTGCCGCTCTGTTTGCGTCTAAGGACCCCACAAAGGTCCGAGGCTCGGTGGTGCTCAGCCCCGGCCGTACCGAAGCGATCGAGAAATATTTTGAAGTGGTCACCGACCTGCAGGCCAGAGGCTTTGTGGTTCTGGTCCATGACTGGCGCGGCCAAGGCCTGTCGCATCGCATGCTGCCCGACCGTCTCAAGGGCCATGCCGAGGGGACCCAACCCTTCCTAGACGATTATCAAGCTCTTCTGTCAGCCTTCGAAACCCGCCTGCCCAGGCCATGGATCGCGATGGGCCATTCGATGGGGGGTTGCTTGACGGCGCTGGCGCTCGGCCACGGGGAAAGCCGCTTTAGTGCAGCGATCCTGTCGGCCCCGATGTTCGGGCTCAATACGGGCGGTCGGCCCAAGGCGGTCACGCGGCTGCTGGCCCAAGCCATGGTCCTGTTGGGCAAGGGCGGTGACTATGTGCTCGGCGATCCCGGCAAGCCCTTCGTGTCTGATTTCGCCAACAATGCCCTGACCCATGATCAGGGCCGCTTTGATCGGGCCTTTGCCCAGATCACCGCCTGTCCAGATCTGGCCCTTGGCTCACCGACCTGGAGCTGGCTGAAATTTGCGTTCCAAGCCTGTGATTGGCTGGCTAAGGACCCAGCGCTGTCGAAGATCGACATTCCGGTGATTGTTCTGGGCGCAGGCGCGGAAGCCTTGGTCGACAATACCGAACAGGCGGCGGTCACGGTCCGCATGCCTAAAGGTCGTCACCAGATGGTCAACGGGGCGTTCCACGAAATCTTGATGGAAACCGACGCCCTGCGCGCGCCCTTCTGGCAGGCCTTTGACGCGCTCGCCGCCGAGGTCGCGCCCTAGCCCTTTGCGACTTGGGTCAGGCAGGCCAGAGCCTGTTCGAGGCAAGCCTGATCTCCACCAATCACCATCTGACCACCGGTCAGCGCAGGCGTGGCGGTGATCGGGCGACCGTGCCAATCTGATACAATACCGCCCGCCCCCTCGATCACCGGGATGGCTGCCTCAATGTCCCAGCTCTTCAGGCCGGTCTCCAGGATCAGGTCCATCTTGCCCAGCGCGACCATGGCGTAGGCATAGGCATCGCAGCCAAAGCGCGCCAGCCGGGACTTGGCCCGCACATCGCTCCAAGCCGCCGCCTCGTAGGCATCAAACAGGCCCGGATCGGTGGTGGCAATGATGGCATCGCTCAGTTGAGGGCAGGCGCGCACCTTGAGCGGCACGGACGAGGCGCCGCGAATAAGCCGCGAACCCAAGGCTTTGGACCCGACAAAGGCCTCATCCAGATAGGCTTGGCCAATCAGCCCAAGGACCGGCGCGCCTTGATAGCGCAGGCCAATGAGGGTCGTCCAAACCGGCAGGCCCGCCACAAAGGCGCGGGTACCATCGACGGGATCGAGGACCCAAACAAATTCGGCGTCAGGACGATCTTCGCCATATTCCTCACCAATCACGCCGTGATCGGGGAAGGTCTTGGAAATCAGTTGCCGGATCGCAGCCTCCGCGCCCTTGTCGGCGGCGGTCACTGGATCGAAGGCCCCGTGCGCGGCCTTGTTTTCCAGCCCGTGGTCGGCGCGGAACAGGGGCAAGATCACCTGCGCCGCCTCGGCATTCAGGCGAAGGATGAAGTCCTCGAGGGACTGGAGGCGGTCATGGGTCAGGGTGCTCATGGACTATGGCTTAACCTGACGCCGGAACCTTGAAAAGCCAGATCGCTCAGATTGGCTCCAAGTCGCTGTTCAAGGATTTGGCCAGATCGAGCAGGCGGCGACGGGGACGTTCATCAAGGTCGTGATAGGCCTTGATGAACGTCCAATGTTTCTTTCTAGGCGCACATGTCTCGGCGCTCGCGCTCTGCCGCGTCGTCGGCCCCATCGGAAAGACCGTCATAAAAATAGGCGACTGGCACCTCAAGGGCCATGGCCAACTGCCAGACGCGAGAGGCTGACATGCGGTTGGCACCGCATTCGTATTTTTGGACCTGCTGAAACCGGACCCCGACCTTCTGCGCCAACTGCAGTTGGGTCAGGCCAAGAAGACGTCTGCGCCGCCGAACGCGATTGCCGAGATGTTGATCAATATCGCCGGTCATAAGAATCTACCCTGTCCGTGCAACTGTCTCAATACGGGACAGCCAAGGAATTCTCTCGCAAGGCGCGTGCCGATCTCCCGATAGGCGAAAGCTGTCCGTTGCAAGGACCGGCCTTGGCGGACTAAACAGGGGAATGTCCGACCCGAAAATCTCACTGCAGCAGGATGTGATCTGGCGCTTAGAGGCGCTGGGCTTTGACATCTTCACCGCGCTGTTTCGACTATTGCCAGTCGACTGGGCCTCGGCCATGGGTGGGGCGGTGTTGCGGGCTTTAGGACCCCTTTCGGGGGCTCACAAGGTTGCGGATCGCAATCTGCGTCTGGCCTTCCCCGACATGTCCGAGGCTGAGCGCAAAAGGGTTCTGGTGGCGCAGTGGGATGGGTTTGGCCGAACCTTTGCTGAATTTTCCTTGATGGACCGCATCTTGCCGTCCACGGGCCGCGTCGAGGTGGTCAATGTCGAGCGCCTGCATCAGATCGCCGCTGAGCGCCTGCCGGTGGTCTTTATCTCAGGCCATCTATCCAACTGGGAAGTTATGCCCGCCGCCATCGTTGATTCGGGCGTCACCTGCCAGATGACCTATCGGGCAGCCAACAATCCCTATGTCGATGATCGAATCAAGAAGAGCCGGTTTCGCTATGGCGTGCGGCTCTTTGCACCCAAGGGCGGCGATGGTGCGCGTGAATTACTGGAAGCCATGGGGCGCGGCGAGTCCGTGGCGCTGATGAATGATCAAAAGTTCAATGGCGGCGTGGCTGCACCCTTCTTTGGCCATCTGGCCCACACGGCACCGGGACCGACAAGGCTGGCACTACGGTTTGGAACGGTACTTCAGCCCATGTCTGTGCAACGGACCAAGGGCGCGCGGTTCAAGGTGGTTGTGCATGATCCCATCACCGTGCCCCGGACGGGGGACCGCAGCGCCGACATTGAGGCTGGTGTCAGCCTGATCAACCGGTTCATGGAAGACCGTATTCGTGAGCGGCCAGAGGAATGGTTCTGGGTCCACAAGCGCTGGCCAGGTGAGGTCTATGCGGACTTGGCTGAGCGTGTTGCTAAATCCGCCATCTAGCGTCGTTAGATATGGACGACACGGGACTTTGGACTGAGATCGACCTTGCGCCTCATGGGGCCAACATAGGCAAGATCGCTTCTACGGCGCCGGTCTGGCCCATAATAGTCATCGGTCCGAACAAAGGACCGGGGCTTATAAATCACCTGATTAAGCCGCGTCAGGACCGCATTGGCCGTCACGGGCTTGACCACCAACTCGGTCACCCCAGCATCGCGCGCTTCTAGAACCCGGACGCGGTCCGCATAGCCGGTCACCATAATGATCGGCAGTTGATTGTTCAGCGCGCCGCGACCGTGGCGAATCTTGCGGGTAAATTCCAAGCCATCGATTGGGCTCATCAGATAATCAACAATGGCAATATCGGCGGGCCACTCGCGCAAAATGGCGAGGCCGATCTCGCCGTCCTTGGCGTGCCGGACATCCTTGATGCCGACACCTTCCAAGACGGCGGCCATGATTGAGCGCATATTGGCATTGTCGTCGATCAACAATACGCGGAGCGCGCTGAGTTTGGCACTCATGTGATAACTGGCTCCAGAGACCTATTTGACCGCTTCAAGCGAGGCAAAGGCGATTTGGCCTAAGCTGTTGCAGGTCGGTCAAAGCATCCATTTGATACGCGTTGCTTTGTTACACTTCGTCTAAAGTAAGAAGCAACTGTAACGATCAAAATTTTACAACCTATCGAGCAGGTTCTTGTCGAATATCGTGTTATTTTTTCGGATTTAGGGCCTGCCAACGCACCAAGGCCTGCTCAGGACCGGCATAGGCCTCCTGATCAATCGGGTTCCAATAGCGCAGAGCCTCTAAGGGGATCTTTTGCCCGGTCACCGCGCAAAGAACAAAGGCACCGGGCTTCATAACCACGAACTCGCCATCCCCATAATGGAGTACGGCGGGCTCTCCAGCCTTTGAAATCTTGTCTCTGTCGAACGCGTTCATGTCAGCCTTTTACCCCCTAAGGACTGTCAGGTCTAGAACAGGCTGCCTTGTGAGCCCTCGGCGGTCTTTTTGGGTGGGACCTTCGGAGGTTTTGCCGTTGGGGGCGGTGCGGCGGCGTCGCTGATCAGGGCTTGGCGGCTATCGTGGGCAAAGACCAAACGCACGGCTTCACCTTCGGCCAATTCCGCGCCGCTTCTGGCCAAGGTGCCATCGGCATGGTGTACGCGGGCAAAGCCCAGCTCCAAAGGCCGGTTCGGATCGAGCGATAGCCGCAGCTTGTCGAGCCCAGACAGACGCTCGGTGGCTGCCGACAGTTTGCGGTCCACCGCGCCCGCCATGCGAGCGGCCAAATCTGGCAATCTGGCCCGTCGTTCGGCCTGATCGGCTGAGCGGCGGGTGGCGAGGCCCAAGCGAGTGGCAAGGTCATTGAGGCGCTCGGCCTTCAACCGGCGAGGGCGATCCAGAAGGCTCGGCGTCAGGCGCGCGGCAAAGCGCATCAGATCGCGATCATGCAGGCTGACATTGCGCTCCAGAGCCGCATTGAGCCGTCCAGCCGAAAGGTCAAACCTCTGGCTGGCGACCGACAGCAGGTCCGCTGGACGGGGCAGGCCACGGCTGGTGGCGGATAGCCGCACGCGGCGATCCTCGAGCAGACGCCCGCCCGCTCGCATCAGCCGCCGGTCCAGATCCATCACCGCGGCCTTCAGCTCTGCCAAGACCGGGCTGGCCATTTCGGCGGCCGCCGTCGGGGTCGGGGCGCGGCGGTCTGAGACAAAATCAATCAGGGTGGTGTCGGTCTCGTGCCCGACAGCAGAGATGACGGGAATATCGCTAGCCGCCACGGCGCGGGCCAAGGCCTCGTCATTGAAGGCCCAGAGGTCTTCGACCGACCCGCCGCCCCTGGCCACGATCAGGACATCCGGACGCGGGACCTTGCTATCGAGACCCAGGCCGTTAAAGCCCGCAATGGCAGCCGCGACCTGCTGCGCTGCCTGATCGCCCTGAACCACCACGGGCCAGACCAATACATGACAGGGCCAGCGCTCGCGGATGCGATGGAGGATGTCACGGATCACCGCGCCGGTCGGGCTGGTAATGACGCCAATGACCGTGGGCATCGGCGGGATCGGCCGCTTCTTGCCCGGATCAAACAGACCTTCGGCCTGAAGCTTGGCCTTCAGCCGCTCCAACTGCGCCAGCAAGGCCCCGATGCCTGCGGGCTCGAGACTGTCGATGACGATCTGATATTTCGACGAGGCCGGGAAGGTCGTGATCTTGCCGGTCGCTATGACCTCCAGCCCCTGCTCAGGCTGACAGGCAAGGCCGCGCACGACGCCCTTCCAGATCACCCCATCAATGGCGGCCTTGTCGTCCTTGAGGGTCAGATAGACATGGCCGGAACTATGGCGCGTGACCTTGGACACCTCGCCGCGCAGCCGCACATGGCCATAGGCATCCTCCAAGGTCCGCTTCAGAGAGAAGGCGAGCTCGGAGACCGAAAAGGCCGCAGCATTGGACGCAGAGTCAGTCATTGGAAGACTATAGAGGCCAAGGTGAGCGAAGGGCAAAGGGTTCCACGAAGCCTCGTCGATCAGCCCGACTTGACGCCCGCCGCCCTGCACGCCAAAGGCAGGACTATGAACATTCTTCTCGTCGGATCGGGCGGCCGCGAACACGCCCTAGCTTGGAAGATCGCGCAGTCGCCGCTGGTGGGGCGTCTGGTGACGGCACCGGGCAATCCGGGCATCGCGTCCCTCTGCGAAACCCGCCCTATCAAGGTCACGGATGTCGAGGCGCTGGTGGCTCTGGCGCAAGAGATCGCTGCCGATCTGGTCGTGGTTGGTCCCGAATCGGCGCTCGAGCGGGGTTTGGCAGACCGGTTGGCGGTGCTGGGCATTCCCTGCTTTGGTCCAACCCAAGAGGCCGCGCAGTTGGAGACCTCAAAGGCCTTCACTAAGGACTTTACCGCCCGCCATAATATCCCCACCGCCGCCTATGGCGTGTTTGAGGCCGCAGACCCGGCTAAGGCGTTCCTCGACGGCTTTAATGCCCCCTATGTGATCAAGGCCGATGGTCTCGCGGCAGGCAAGGGCGTGGTCATTGCCGAGACCCGCGCTGAGGCTGAGGCGGCCATTGACGATATGCTGGGCGGGCGTTTCGGTCAGGCTGGCGCACGGGTCGTGATCGAAGAGTTCATGACCGGCGAAGAGGCCTCGCTCTTCGCCCTCAGCGATGGTCGCACGGCCATGCTGTTTGGCGTAGCGCAGGACCATAAGCGCGCCTTTGATGGCGATAGGGGGCCCAATACCGGCGGTATGGGCACCTATTCTCCTACCCCAATCTTGACCCAGCCCTGATGGCCGAGGCCGAGCAAAAGATGATCGCTCCAACCGTTGCCGGTATGGCTGCAGAGGGGCATCCCTATCGCGGCGTGCTCTATGCCGGTCTGATGCTGACGCCGACAGGGCCAAAGCTGGTCGAATATAATGCCCGCTTCGGGGACCCCGAATGTCAGGTCCTGATGCTGCGTCTGGAGAGCGATCTGGTGCCCTATTTGCTGGCCGTCGCCAGGGGCACCTTGGCCGAGCTTCCCGCGCCGCAGTGGCATGATGAGGCGGCGATCTGCGTGGTTTTGGCCGCGCCGGGCTATCCGGATGCGCCGCTCACTGGCTCTGTGATCACGGGGCTTGAGCAGGATTTCGGACCCGACGTGGCGATTTTTCACGCGGGGACCGAGCGTGCCGCCGATGGCAGCCTTCGCGCCGCAGGGGGCAGGGTGGTCAATGTCTGCGCGCGCGGCGTGGACCTGACCGAAGCGCGGGCTAAGGCCTATGAGGCCGTTGCCAAGATCGACTGGCCCGAAGGCTTCCACCGCACCGATATTGGCTGGCGCGCCCTCTAGTTCCTCGCAATTGCCACCCTTGGGGGCCTTGTCTCGCAAGGCTCCATCGTTAAACTCCAGCCAAGCAAGTGTTTGGGAGAAACCACATGGCCGCCGTAGAAGCCCCTCAAGACGCCTTTTCCGGCACCAAGGATGTAGACGAGCGCCACAGGATTGATGAGGCCGCTCTGGCCAACTGGATGCAGGCCAATGTCGAGGACTATGCCGGTCCGATGGAGGTGCGTCAGTTCAAGGGCGGTCAATCCAACCCGACCTATCAGCTGATCACGCCCAACCAGCGTTATGTTTTGCGCCGCAAGCCCCCCGGCAAGCTCTTGCCGTCGGCCCATGCGGTGGACCGCGAATTCAAGGTCATTTCAGGCCTGAACAAGACCAACTTCCCCGTCGCCAAGGCCTATGCGCTCTGCACCGACGAAAGCGTTCTGGGCACCATGTTCTATGTCATGGGCATGGTTGAGGGCCGCATCCTCTGGGACGGTCGCCTCGAAGACAGCACGCCAAAGGATCGGGGCGAGATCTATCGCGCTGAGATCGACACGCTGGCGGCCCTGCACAATACCGACTATGCCGCCATCGGCTTGGCTGACTATGGCCGCCCGGGGAACTATTTCTCGCGCCAGATCGACCGTTGGAGCAAGCAGTATCGGGCCTCTGAAACCCAGGTCATCCCCTCGATGAATAGTCTGATGGACTTCCTGCCGCAGAGCGCGCCGGAGGATGACATGACCTCCATCGTCCATGGCGACTATCGTCTGGATAATATGATCCTGCACCCAACCGAGAACCGGGTTCTGGCTGTGCTCGATTGGGAGCTTTCGACCCTGGGCAATCCCTTGGCCGACTTCACCTATTTCCTGATGCAGTGGGTGATGCCGTCTGATCAGCGCGGCGGACTGGCCGGTATGGACTTGAAGGCGGCGGGCATTCCCTCGATCGAAGAGGCGGTGGAACGCTATTGCGGCCTGACCAACCGTTCGAGCCTGCCCAATCTTGATTGGTTCTTCGCGTACAACCTGTTTCGGCTTGGCGGCATCTGTCAGGGTATTGCAGGACGCGTGCGCGATGGCACTGCCTCGTCGCCTTACGCCATCGCCATGGGCGAGCGGGTTCCCATTCTGGGCGATACGGCTTGGGCCTTTGCGAAGAAGGCCGGGGCCTAAAGTCCCCCTCACCCAACCCTCTCCCCCAAGGGGGCGAGGGCTTCTTCTTACTGAGCCCTCTCCCTGTGGGAGAGGGTTGGGTGAGGGCCTTTTCTAGAGTTGGGCGAGCATATAGTCGGCGGAGGAGACCTTGAAGTCGCCGCCTTCTTCGACATTCAGCTTCTCGACGACGCCGTCCTTGGCGACGAAGGAATAGCGCTGCGAGCGCAGGCCCATGCCGAACTTGGAGCCGTCCATTTCAAGACCCAAGGCCTTGGTGAAGTCGCCATTGCCGTCGGCCAGCATCAGCACTTCGTCGGTGATGCCCTGATCCTTGGCCCAAGCCTTCATCACGAACATGTCGTTGACCGACACGCAGGCGATGGTGTCGACGCCCTTGGCCTTCAGGTCTGCGGCGTGCTCCTTAAAGCCAGGCAGGTGCTTGGCCGAGCAGGTCGGAGTGAAGGCGCCGGGGACGGCAAAGAGCGCAACGCGCTTGCCGCCGAACAGTTGATCGGTGGTGACCGGGGCAGGGCCCTCAGCGGTCATGGTCATGAAGGTTGCCTTAGGCAGGCTGTCGCCGATCTTGATGGCCATGGGGCCCTCCTGATTGTGTGAGGCACGCGAAATGACGTGCATGCCATCGACATAAGGCCGCAAAGACCGTTCGCCAAGCCTCACGCGCGCGATCTCGCACAGTTGTCATTGAAGATTGATGTTCAAGGCTTGAAACCCGCCTCCAGTCGGCCGATCATCCCCTTATGTTTGACCGAAACAAAGAATGGCGCGAGGCCGGCGAGCGAACCTTTCTGGCCGGACGGGTGCTGATCTCCATGCCGGGGATTGAGGATCCGCGCTTTGAGCGGTCCATTATCTATCTGTGCGTCCACACCCCTGATCAGGCGATGGGGGTCACCTTGAACCGGCCTGTCGAAGGGGTGACCTTGGCAGATGTGCTCAAGACCCTCGAAATTCCCTTGATCAGCGAGGCTGGTCCGGCCCCTGTGCTCATCGGCGGGCCGGTCGAGCGCGAACGTGGCTTTGTCCTTCACACCGATGACTATCTCAGTGAAACCGCGACCTTGCCCGTGGCCAACGGCGTATCCATGACCGCCACCCGCGAGGTCCTGCAGGCCATTGGCGGTGACAGCGGCCCCCGGCGATCCATCCTAGCCCTGGGCTATGCAGGATGGGGGCCGGGGCAGTTGGAACAGGAACTGCGTGATAATGTCTGGCTGACCTGCGAGGCGGACGAGGACCTGCTGTTTGATCCCAACCCCAATGACAAATGGTCTAAGGCTCTGGCCAAGATCGGCGTTCATGCCAGCAGCCTGTCAGGACAGACCGGACGCGCCTAGTTTCGCGGCCCCCTATTCGCGACGAAGCAGCTTTTCGGTCAAGAGCGTGCCAATCCACTGCGAGCGGAAATCGGCCTTGATCGCGGCGGGATCGTAGGCATCGCTCATGACCCAGTCGATGAAGCTTTGGCCAATCGGCTCGCCCTCAGCCAGATAGCGCTCAAACACATAGTCGAGCACGCCGGTCTTCCCCTGTTTGACGTGCAGATAGCGCAGGGACAGCTCCTTCATCGCCTCGCGGATCGGCTGGCCGAGGTGGAAATGGGCATAGAAGACACTCATGATCCCCGCCCGGTCCGCGCCGGACTTACAGTGCATCAGGGCGGGATATTCAATCGAGGCGAACAGATCTCGCGCGCCGAGAACCCGCTCGCGTGATGGCACCTCACGCGAGGTGATGGTGAAGTCGACCATGGTCAGGCCCAGCCGCTCGCAGGCATCCTTTTCCAGCGCATAGAAACTACCATCAAAGCCGCCGCGCAGATTGATGATGGTCCGCACGCCCTGCTTCTTCCACCAGGCCAGTTGGAACGGCCAAGGCTGGTTGGTGCGCACCAGTTCTGGCGTGATCCAATGGGCGTTCTGGAAGCCCACGCGCAAGAAGGCGTGGTCATTGACCAGATAGTCCAGATAGGCTCGGCGGCGCCCAGCGGGGGTGGAGAGATCGAAGCCTGACAAGATCACGGTTCCTGTTTAAGGCCTCTGGTTATGACCTTATGCAGTGAAAAGGAAGCCTGTCATGCTTGACTTGCGCGCAATCACGGTCAACCCATCGCCTATGGATGAGTTTTCGCCCACCTCTGAACCGCCGTTCACCGACCGTGCCTTGGCCAGCCGGGTTCTGCGCACCTATCTGGCCCCGCGCTGGAAGGGCCTGAGCCTGTCGGTCGTCTGCGCCGTCGTGGTCGCGGGCCTGAGCGCTTGGCTGATCCAGATCCTCGACCCCGCGATCAATCAGTTGATGGTCGATCATAGGCCCGGCGCCTTGCTGGCCATACCCGTGACCATCGCCGTTCTGGCCGTCGTGCGCGGCATCGCCCAGATCACCCAAGCCAGTCTGGTCAACCGCATCGGCAATGGCATTGTTGGCGATGTGCAGGTCCAGCTTTTCGGTAAGCTGATCCGCGCCGATCTGGCCCGCCTGCGCACCGCCCATTCGGGGGCCTATGTCTCGTCTGTGCTCTATGACGCGGGCCTGATCCGCGAGGCCGCGACGTCTGGCGTGGTCAACTACACCCAGCATTTCCTGACCGTGGCCGGGGCCGTGGCGGTGATGATGTCCAAGGACCTTTGGCTGTCCTTTGGCGTTCTGGTCGTCGCACCGCTGGCGGTGTCGATCATGCGCCGCTTTTCTAAGCGCACCACCAAGGCCGCCAAGGGCGCGATGGCCGAGACCTCTGCCCTCTCGACCGCCGTGATGGAGAGCCTTGACGGGGTCAAGATCGTCAAGATCGAGAACCGTGAAGCCTATGAACAGGCCCGCGTCGCCACCGTTGTCGAGCGCCGTCAGGAACATCTGATCAAGGGAGCGAACGCCAGAGCCGCCGCTGCTCCCGCGACCGAGACCCTGATGACGGTCATCACCGCCGGGGTCATGGCCTATGCCGGGTGGCGTTCGACCACCGGCCAGATGAATGTCGGGGCCTTCATCGCCTTTCTGGGGGCCTTGGCCATGGCCTCACAGTCCTTGCGCCAGCTTGCCAATCTGCAGACCGTGATGGCCGAGGGGCTGACCGCCGCGCGCCGCCTCTTTGCCAGCCTCGACGTCGAGGCCGAGGTTCGCGACGCGCCCGCCGCCAAGGCCCTCGCCTTGGGTGAAGCGACCTTGAGCCTAGAGGACGTATCCTTTGCCTATGGGCCAGAAACGGAGGTCCTGTCTCACGTCAGCCTGAGCGCCAAGCGCGGTGAGACCATCGCTCTGGTCGGCCCCTCGGGCGGCGGTAAGAGCACGATCCTCAATCTTATACCGCGTTTCTACGATGTGACCGCCGGGCGATTGACCATCGATGGGGTGGATGTGAGGGATGTGACCTTAGCCTCCCTGCGCGATCAGATCGCCTTGGTGACGCAAGAGCCGTTCCTGTTCGACGACACAGTCGGGGCCAATATCGCCTATGCCCGCCCCAGCGCCAGCCAAGCCGAGATTGAGGCGGCTGCGTCTCAGGCTGCTGCGCATGATTTCATCCTCACCCTGCCCAGGGGCTATGACACCCCCGTCGGCGAGGCCGGGGCTCGCCTTTCCGGAGGTCAGCGTCAACGGATCGCCATCGCTCGCGCCTTTCTCAAGAACGCCCCCATCCTGCTGCTCGATGAGGCTACCAGCGCACTGGACACCGAGAGCGAGGCTAAGGTGCAAGAGGCGCTGGAGCGGCTGATGGCCGGTCGCACGACGATCCTGATCGCCCACCGCCTCTCGACCGTGCGCGGCGCGGACCGCATCTATGTGATCGACAAGGGTCAGGTGGTTGAGACGGGCGATCATGACAGCCTGATGGCGCAGCGCGGGCTCTATGCGCGATTGGCACAGTCGCAGGATTTGGATAGGGGTGCGGCTATGGAGACCCACCTGTGAAAGCCCTGTTCCGTTCGGCCTTGATCCAGAGCGCCTTGGCCTATCTGTTTGCCGCCTATATGCGCCTGACCATCAGCACCATGCGCTGGACCCATGTTGACCGCGAGCGGGCGCAAGGCGTTTGGAAGAGCGAAGGCGGGGCCATGCTTTGTCTTTGGCATGACCGCATATCCCTGTCCCCGGCCTCTTGGCCCAAGGAGGCGCAGGAGTGCCGCGTCTTGATCTCTTTGTCGGCGGATGGCGAGTTCATCGCCAAGGCCATGGCGCTGGTCGGGTTCCCGGCCATTCGTGGCTCGTCGCAAAAAAAGTCCGATCCCGCCAAGTCCAAGGGCGGCATGGCGGCCTTTCGCGACATGGCCAAGTGGGTCAATTCGGGCGGTGCGGTCGCGATCACGCCTGACGGCCCGCGTGGCCCGGCCCATGTGATGGCAGAGGGCACACCGATGTTGGCGCGGCTGACGGGGGCGCCAGTGCTGTTTGTCGGTTTGGCCTGCAATCCCTGCATCCGGCTGGGCAGTTGGGACAAGGCCGTCCTGCCCATCCCCTTTGGCAAGGCCGCCATGGTCTGGGACGGGCCGTTTCAGCTTGACGGCAAGATCGATGCGTCGGCCCTGGCGCTCGACTGGGCCGCGCGCTTGACCGCCGTGACCGAACGGGCCGAGGTGCTGGTAAAATGAGCCGAACCTTGGCTTTGCAGCTCTATCGGCTGGCCACGGCGATGTTCGAGCCCTTTGCTCCGCTCCTGCTCAAGGCGAGGGTCAAGCGCGGCAAGGAAGACGCTGCCCGCGTAGGGGAACGTCTAGGCCATTCGCCCCTCGCGCGGCCCGCTGGTCCTCTGGTTTGGTTACATGGTGCCAGCGTTGGCGAGAGCCTCTCCCATTTGCCCCTGATCGATCATCTGCGCCAAGAGCGGCCAGACCTGACCTTGCTCGTGACGAGCGGCACGCGCACGGCGGCGGATCTCCTATCGGCAAGACTGCCGAGCGGCGTCATCCATCACTATGTCCCCATTGACGCTCCCCGTGCGGTCGCAAGGTTTCTGGACCATTGGCGACCGGACCTTGCCCTGTTTGTCGAGAGCGAGCTTTGGCCGAACCTGATCTTGGCCGCAAAGAAGCGGGGCGTGATCCTTGCCCTGCTGTCCGCCCGCATGACAAAGGTCAGCGCCGATGGCTGGGCCAGATGGCCCAAGACGGCGAAGGCGCTCTTGTCGTCCTTTGATCTGATCCAAGCTCAAGACGGCGCCAGCGCTGAGCGACTGGCGGCCCTAGGCGGCACGGTTCAGGGGCTGGCCAATCTCAAGAGCCTTGCCCTGCCGCTCGACCATGATCCTGCAGCCCTTGAGGCCTTGCGCCATGGTGTTGCAGGCCGCGCGGTGCTCCTTGCCGCCAGTACCCATGAGGGTGAAGACGAGATCATGCTGCGGGCCTATGGCTCTGTTCCGGAGCCGAAGCCGTTGCTGATTCTTGCGCCGCGCCATCCTGAACGTGGGCGAGCGGTGGCAAAACTGGCTAGAGATCAGGGGCTTAGCGCCGCGCGCCGCGCCGCTGCAGAGCCGTTAGAGCCTGCAACTCAGGTCTATGTGGCCGACACCTTGGGCGAGATGGGCCTGTTTTATCGGCTGGCCAGCCTTGCCATTATCGGTGGATCCTTCCTTCCGGGCATCGGGGGGCACAATCCGCTCGAGGGCGCGCGGCTGGGTGTCACGATGATGTGCGGAGATCAGGTGTTTAATTTCGCCGAAGTCTGTGGCGATATGGAGCGTGCGCAAGGCTTGGTCCTTGTCGCGTCGGAGATTGAGTTGATGAGCGCCCTGAACGACCTGCTGACCCATAGCGCTAAGGCCAAGGCCTTGGGGGCGTCGGCGGCCCGGTTTGCGGCGCAGGACGGCGGACAGATGGCCGCGATCTGGCAGGCCCTGTCGCCCCTCTTGCCGCGCCGCGAGGCGGAGGCATGAGCCTTTCAACACCGCGTTGGTGGTATGTGCGCACCGGCGCGCCCGCCCCGATCACCCGAATGCTTCTCCGGCCTCTATCGTGGATTTGGGCCTTCTTTACGGAACGACGCATCAGAAATGCCAAGCCCGGCGACGCTGGGATACCGGTGATCTGTGTCGGCAATCTGACCATGGGGGGTGCGGGCAAGACGCCGGTTGTGCGTGAGCTTCTCTTGCGGCTGACCCACGCCAAGAAGCGCGCCCACGGCCTGTCGCGCGGCCATGGCGGCACGCTGGAAGGCCCGATTCAGGTTGATCCTGACAATCACGATGCCTCAGAGGTCGGTGATGAACCGCTGATGCTGGCGCAAGACTTCCCGATGTGGGTTGCCCGCAACCGGCTGGCCGGTGCCAAGGCGGCGGCTGCGGCAGGCGCTCAGGTGTTGGTCATGGATGATGGCCATCAGAACCCCGACGTCAAAAAAGCCCTGTCGATCATTGTCGTCGATGGCGAGACGCGCGGTCAAGAATGGCCCTTTGGCGATGGTGCGGTGTTCCCCGCCGGTCCAATGCGAGAGCCGCTGCGTCGGGGTCTGGCGCGCGCCGATGCGGTCGTGGTGCTGCTCCCACATGGCCTGACCAAGGTTGATCCAGATCTCATCGCGGAGTTTGGCGATAAGCCGGTGCTGGTGGCGCGCCTCGAAGCGCCAGCCCCGCCGCCGCGTGGCCCGCAACTGGGCTTTGCCGGGGTTGGTAAGCCTTGGAAGGTCGAGCGGGCCTTAACCGAGGCGGGATGCGAACTGGTCGACTTTGCCCCCTTCCCCGACCATGACCCCTATGATGACGAGACCTTGACCTTCCTAGCCGGTCGCGCGGCCCTGTTCGGAGCAGGACTGGTGACCACGGAAAAGGACTGGATGCGCTTACCCATGCACTGGCGCCTCCGCGTCACGCCTTGGCCTGTTCGCGCGCGTTTTCTGGACGAGGCGGCGGTGGACCGGCTGCTATTGGCGGCGGTGGGGTAGAGCCTAAACAAGGCCCTCACCCAACCCTCTCCCACAGGGAGAGGGCTAGCGCGGATAAGCCCTCGCCCCCTAGGGGGAGAGGGTGGGGTGAGGGGGTCATACACCGTCCATTCATCCTCATCCTGAGCCCGTCGAAGGACGAGGATGCGCCACGAATAAACAGGCCGTGTGAAAGGGTCTGGGTTTCCGCCTTCGCGGGGAACACGGAAGACAAGAAAAAAAAGGCCCTCACCCAACCCTCTCCCACAGGGAGAGGGCTAGCGCGGATAAGCCCTCGCCCCCTAGGGGGAGAGGGTGGGGTGAGGGGGTCATCCACCACCCTCACCGCCTGACCCTAGCCCGCCGTCTGGTCCCTGCCGCGCGCCGTCACTTCCAAGCGGGCTTGGGCCACGGACTCGGCCTTGACGCCGGGATTATGGGCTTGGGAGAGGCGAGCTTCGACGGCCATCGCGTCCTTGAAGGACAGGCCAAAGCCCTCATCGATCAGGCTCTTATAGGTTTGGCTGGCCGCTTCAGGCACCGAGGCCATGTCGAGCGCGAGCTTCTGGCAGACGGTCAAGAGATCGTCGGCGGCCACCACGCGGTTAATCAGGCCCCAGTCTGAGGCGGTAGCGGCATCAAGGAAGTTGCCGGTCAAAGACAGTTCCTTGGCGCGCGAAATGCCGATAGCGCGGCTGAGCTTTTGCGACAGGCCCCAGCCCGGCATGATCCCGACGCGGGCATGGGTGTCGGCAAAGCGGGCATTGGACGAACCGATCAGAACGTCGCAGGCCAAGGCCAACTCAAAGCCGCCGGTGATGGCCGCGCCATTGATGGCCCCGATGATGGGCTTGGGGCAGGCATCCATAGCCGCGACGGGATTGGCCGCAGGATCGCCGCCGACCGCATTGCCCAAAGCGCCTTCCTCTTGACCCAATTCCTTAAGGTCCAGACCGGCGCAGAAGGCGCGGCCCGCACCGGTCAAGACGATGACCCGCACGCTGTCATCCGCCGCCAGCTCGACCAAGGCATCGCGAAGGGCCTGACGCAGCCCCCGTGACAGGGCGTTCATGGCCTCAGGCCGGTTCAGGGTCACTGTGGCCACAGGGCCGGAACGGTCAACGAGCAGCATGGAAAAACATCCTTTGGCGGTGTGTGATGTGAGGAGGTCTAGACCTTCAGGGCGCAGCTTTCGCCGACGGTCGGACGTGAAACGATGACTTGGCAAAGGCCCGGATAGCTGGGCTTGAGGCGCGCCACGAAATAGAGGCAGAGGCGCTCAAGCGTCGGGCTTTCTAGTCCCGCCTTATCATTGAGCGTGCTGTGGTCCAGTTCCGCCGCGACCGCGCGCAGGGCTGCATCCAGTCCGGCCAGATCGGCAACCCAGCCCACAGGCTCTTGCGCGCGGCCCCGCACCGTCGCCTCGACCTTGAAGGAATGGCCGTGCATGCGGCGATAGAGACTATCCTCTGGACCGGCGGGCAAGAAGTGCGCCGCGTCAAAGGTCGCCGACTTGGTAATTTCAAACTCAGGTTCGCTCATGGTCTCATCGCCGCCGCCAAGGGCAGCGCTTTCAAGGAATGCCCAGATATTTGTGGGTTTGGACGCTTAATCGCCATTGGGGATGGGAAAGGCAATAGGCCATCGCCGCCTGGGTGCTTGCGTCGCGGTCTGGACCATCGAGCGGTTGCAGGTAAAAACGCTCAAAAACGAGGTCGGCAAAGCGGGCCGGATCGACGTCTTTTTGCGGATAGACCAGCTTTAGCTCTTGGCCAGAGGTCTGGACCACAGGGGCCTGGGCCTTGGGACTGACGCAGATCCAGTCAATACCGTCAGGGGCCTTGAGCGTGCCGTTGGTCTCAACCGCGATCTCAAAGCCGAGGGCGTGAAGGGCCGCAATTGCGGCTTCATCCAGTTGCAACAGGGGTTCGCCGCCTGTGCAGACGACAAGACGCCCTTCAGGGCCGCCCTGCCACTGTGCCAGCACCGCCTCTGCCAGAGCCTGCGCACTGTCAAAGCGCCCGCCGCCCGGGCCATCCATGCCGACGAAATCAGTGTCACAGAATGTGCAGACCGCGCTGGCCCGGTCCTGTTCGCGACCGCTCCATAGATTGCAGCCTGCAAAGCGGCAGAAGACGGCGGCGCGGCCAGCCTGCCCGCCTTCGCCCTGCAGGGTCAGGAAGATCTCTTTGACGGCATAGCTCATGAGGGTTTGCCCGGTTCGCCCGCCGCGTTCCACTCGGCCCAGCCCTTGGCCCGCAGGTCGCAGGCCGGACAGACGCCGCAGCCATGGCCCCAAGCCTGCCGCTTGCCGCGCTCGCCCTTGTAACAGGTGTGGCTGTCTTCAAGGATGATATCGACCAGATCCTGACCGCCAAGACGCTTGGACAGGGCCCAGGTCTGGGCCTTGGTCAGATACATCAGTGGGGTCTCGATGCGAAAATCCCGGTCCATGCCCAGATTGAGCGCGGTCTGCAGCGCATCGAGCGTATCGCGCCGACAGTCGGGATAGCCGGAAAAGTCAGTCTCGCACATGCCGCCGATCAGGACATTCAGCCCGCGCCGGTCGGCCAAGGCTGCCGCATAGGTCAGGAACACCAGATTGCGCCCCGGCACAAAGGTCGAGGGTAGGCCCCGCTCATTGATCTCGATCTCGCGGTCCGTGGTCAGGGCCGAGCCGCCAATGGCCCCAAAGCCGCGCATGTCGAGCTCATGATCTGGTCCAAGCCGCTGCGTCCAGTCCGGAAAACCCGCCAACACATTGTCACGCACCACTTGGCGCGCCTGCATCTCCACGCCGTGGCGCTGGCCATAGTCAAAGCCCACCGTCTCGACCCGGCCATAGCGCTTCAAAGCCCAGGCCAAACAGACCGTCGAGTCCTGCCCGCCGGAAAAGAGGACCAGAGCGCCTTCGGGCGACGTAGGGGAGGGTGTCATGGAGGCTCTCAAATTAGTCACAGGTTGGATTTTTTACCTTATGCCGCAAGGAAAGTCGCATTTATCTCTCGCACCAAAAGATAGTTACTGTTAGCCAGCATCCGTTCTGCTTCGACGGAGTCGCCTGGGTTCGCCCAAGTGCCGCCGGATCAGGATTGGCCGACATAACCGCAACATGGCTTTCAGAGGTTAAGCTTCTGAAATCTGGGTTATTTTTGTCAAAACAATATTTTCGCCGGGGATTTGCACCAATTGGACCGATCAAAATCGGCCTTGGTTGCTAGGGAGGACCTACATGACACACACTCTGCGTTTGCGGAGCTATCTGGCGATGGGCGTTTCTGCCATTGCCGTTGCCGCCGTTGCTATGCCAGCCTTTGCTCAAGATGCCGCGCCTAAGGCCGCATCAACTGGCATCGAAGAGCTGGTCGTTACCGCGCAAAAGCGCGAAGAAGCCATTCAAGACGTGCCAATCGCGGTTTCGGCCTTCAGCCAGGACAGCCTGGAAAAGGCCAAGATCGACGGCGGTCCGAACCTCCAACTCGCCATTCCAAACGTTGCCTTCTCTAAGGGTAACTTCACGGGCTTTAACTTCCAGATTCGGGGCGTTGGCTCCAAGCTGGTCGCGGCGTCGGGCGATGCCGGTACCGGTATCCACCTGAACAACGTGCCTCTGACCGCCAGCAACCTGTTTGAAGCTGAGTTCTATGACGTCGAGCGCGTCGAAGTTCTGCGTGGCCCACAGGGCACCCTGTACGGCCGTAACGCCACCGGCGGCGTCGTCAACGTCATGACCGCCAAGCCTGTCGATCACTTCGCTGCCAACATCAAGGGCGAGCTGGGCAACTTCAATACCCAGAAGGTCCGCGGCATGCTCAACGTGCCACTGGGCGATAAGCTGGCCGTTCGCGTTGCGGGCTCCATGCTGAAGCGCGATGGTTTCGGTGACAACCTTGTGACCCACAACAATATTGACGACCGCGATCTGTACGCTGTGCGCGCGACCGTGTCGTTCAATCCGACGGAGAAGTTCAGCTCCTACCTGATGTGGGAACATTTCCAAGAAGATGACAGCCGTTCGCGCGTCGGTAAGCAATATTGCGTCAAGGATACCGGCGCTGCCGGGATGCCCTATTCGACCAACGCGACCATCTCGACCTTCCAGCACGGTTTCTTGAGCCAGGGCTGTTTGGAAACCTCGGTCTATGCACCGGGCGCTCTGGGCACGCCGAACTCATCAGCCACCTTGGGCGGCCTACTTGGCAACCTGACCGGCCTGATCACCGGTGACGCCTATGCTGGCAAGATGCAGTCGACCGACCTGCGTAACATTGAATCCCTCAAGGATCCGATCTACCGGGCCAAGACCGACGTTGCGAACTTCCAGATGTCCTACGACTTGACCGACGATCTGACCTTGACGTCCTTGACCGGCTATTCGAAGGGTTCGATCTTCTCACGCGCGGACTATAACCGCGTTGCACCGATCAACACCTTGAATGCCATTCCGGGCATCTCGCCCGGTGGTGTCTTTAACGACCCACAGGTCGGTCCATCGAACAAGTTCGCGACCTTCGATATTTCGAGTGCAGATTCCAAGCAATGGTCACAAGAACTACGCTTGCAGTCGGCCTATGCTGGTCCTCTGAACTTTAACGTCGGTGCGATCGCGCTCGATTTCAAAAATCAGACCGACTATTTCGTGATGGGCAACACGCTGACCGCCTATGCGGCCATTCTCAATGGTGGCAAGGCCTGCGCGATCAATACGCCAACCTGCGTCTATATCGATCCCAACGCGACGCCGACGGGTGACGGCCACAACTACTATGACAACCGTTCGCCCTATCACCTGAAGTCTCAGGCCGTGTTCGGTGAGGTCTATTACGAGCTTTCCGACAATTTCAAGCTGACCGGTGGCCTGCGTTACACCCATGACCGCAAGTCGCAGATCAACATGCCTGTGGTTCTGTTCGCCCCGGGCAGCGGTCACCCCTTGGGCGTGCCTGCAGAGCAGATTGCGGACTTCAAGGAAATGACCGGTCGCTTTGGTTTTGACTGGAAGCCTGATCTGGCCATGACCGACAGCAGCCTGATCTATGCCTTCTATTCACGCGGCTATAAGGCTGGTGGTATCAACCCACCACAGTCCGCCGCCTCGGCCCTGTCGGTTGTGAAGTCCACCTTCGACCCAGAGTTCGTGACCTCGTTCGAAGTCGGCATGAAGAACACGATGCTTGACGGCACCTTGATCCTCAATGCCACCGCCTTCCACTATGACTACACCGGCTATCAGGTATCGAAGATCGTCAACCGCACCTCGGTGAACGAAAATATCGATGCCAAGATCCAGGGCATCGAGCTGGAATCGATCTGGGAACCCATCAATCATCTGCGCTTCAATGCCAGCCTCGGTGTTCTTGACACCAAGATCGGCAATGCGACCTCGATTGATACGTTCAACCGTACTCAGGGCGATCCAAACCTGATCGTGATTAAGGCCTCGAACGCTTCTAACTGCGTTTCGACCAAGGCTGGCGTCTCGGCTCTGATGGGTCTGATCAATGCGGGTGCTCTTGCACCAACCACGATGCTCGGCGTTTGCTCGGGTGCCTTCACCGGCGCGGCCAATCCTCTGAAGCCTTACGGTATCGACATCCCCTTCAGCGACGGTATCTCTAAGAACCTGAAGGGCAACGAACTGCCGAACTCGCCTAAGGCGACGCTGTCCGTGGGTGCTCAATACACCTTCGAACTGCCCGCCGGTTGGGGTGGCACGATCCGCGGTGACTACTATCACCAGGGCCAGTCCTATTCGCGCATCTATAACAGCTTCGCGGACCGGATCGACTCTTGGGAGAACGTCAATGCTTCCTTGCAGATCTCTAACCCAGGCAACGGCATTC
>Ga0214919_10003906_pt1 | contig 22131 bp, 19 predicted proteins | sample LL1503_MetaG_FD_177994 | JGI IMG/M metagenome (GOLD analysis project Ga0214919, IMG submission 177994) | Freshwater microbial communities from Lake Lanier, Atlanta, Georgia, United States - LL-1503 | ecosystem: Environmental > Aquatic > Freshwater > Lake | place: USA: Georgia | collected... | reverse complement strand
ATAATGGCTTCTGGATAGATCAAGTCCGATTCGGGTCATGCAAAAAATCGATCAAATAAGTGCGATGCATCTGGCGGCCGGCGCCCTGCAGCGCGGCGGTCAGCGCCTTGCCTTGATTCCCACCTTAGGCGCCCTGCATGCTGGTCACATCAGCTTGATGAAGCTCGCGCGGGAAAAAGCGGACACGGTGATCGTGTCGGCCTTAGTTAATCCGCTGCAATTTGGACCAAGTGAGGATTTTGCCCGCTACCCTCGTTCGCCCGCTGCGGATGCGGCTCTCAGTGAAAAAGCGGGAGTTGATTTATTTTTTACCCCGCAAGCGGAGGAAATGTTTCCACGAGGATTTTCTTCCCACCTCCAAGAAGAGGCGGTCAGCAAGCCATTGTGTGGGACGGTGCGGCCTGCCTTGTTTCGCGGGGTCCTGACGTGTTGGTTGAAATTATTTAATATTATCCGGCCGGAGGTAGTCGTGATGGGTGCAAAGGACGCTCAACAAGTAGCCGTGGTGCGCAAAATGGTCACCGATCTGTGTTTGCCGGTTGAGATTATAGTTGGGCCCACGGTCCGCGATCCTGATGGCCTCGCGCTGAGTGCGCGTAACAGTTACCTTACTCCGACGCAGCGGGAGGAGGCCCTCGCGGTCATCAGTGCCTTGCGCCGCGCTCAAGAGATGGTGGCCGGTGGGGTAAAAAGTGCCGATCGACTCGTGGCCGAGGTTACTCACCTCATTGCCGCCAAGCGTCGACTCCGGGTAGTCTATATTTCGGTGGTGGATCAGCACACGATGGAGCCGTTGCGGGAGATCATTCCTGGCCAGTGTTTGTTGGCTATTTCTTATTGGGTAGATGAGGTCAGGCTGACGGATAACTTACCGCTGTAAGGGCGGCTGGGGGTTGTGAATAACTTGTCAGCCCAGTTAAATTGTCCCTCGCAAGCTGGCCTAGTCCTGCGCTGGCGGTGAGCTCATGGATATTATGTAAAGAGTAAGCCAAAAGATGACCGGGTGGCGGGTGGAGGGAGGATTATATAAGGCAAATTGACATGGCCCACGGTCGATTCGCTAATCGTAATGCATTAGCATTAGTAAATTAGAAAGATTCACTCTTTGCTGAAATTAAGGTGATCACCCTATAAGTACTAAAACGGGGCTGATATTCATGGCCGGCAGCGCGGTGACTTAGGTCATTAACTCAGGTCAATTAACTGTGCCTCTGGAGCGCCTCTGGCCGGTGAATTTTGACTGTGAAGAAAGCGAGATTTTCTCCCTTGGCTGGTTGGGACTGCGGGATTGTCTTTTTCGTGATATTTTGGAGTACTCAGCCTTGTGAGCACACCTTTTCCCGCTAAACCCCGCATTGCGATTATCGGTACCGGCGCCCTCGGTTGTTATTATGGGGCGTTGCTCGTTAAGGCGGGCTTAGATGTTCATTTCTTGGTGCGCAGTGGGCGGGCAGCCGTGATGGCGCGAGGGATTCGGATCAAAATGCCCGCAGAGCGGATTCATGTGCGCAAGGTGCAGGTCTATGGTTCGGCCGCGGAGATTGGGCCCTGTGATTTGGTGATCGTGGCGATCAAGGCGACGGCTAATGCGGAGCTTAAAAATTTGTTACCGCCGTTGCTCGGGGCTGAAACCATGGTGCTCACTTTGCAAAATGGTCTCGGGGTCGAGGAGCCCGTCGCTAATATCGCTGGGGCGCATCGAGTGTTGGGGGCAATTTGTTATATTGGCTGCACGCGGACTGCGCCGGGCGTCGTGCATTGTTCTTTTCCTGGACTCATGACGATTGGCAAATTTGGCAAGCCGGCCAGCGAGCGCACGCAGGCTTTGGCGGCCTTGTGGCGGCGAGCCGGCGTAAAATGTACCGCCCTCGATAACCTTGAAGCTCAGCGTTGGCATAAACTCGTTTGGAATGTGCCGTTTAATGGGCTCGCCATCATTGCCGGTGGACTCACCACCGATCTGCTCTTGGCGGACGAAGGCCTCCGGACCTTGGCGCGGCGCTTGATGGAGGAGATCGTCGAAGCGGCGGCCAAATTTGGGCACGATATTCCCCGTTCGTTTGTCGATTTGCAATTTGAGCGCACCGCCAAAATGGGCGCTTATCGGCCATCCAGCCTCATTGATTTTGAGGAGGGGCGCGAAGTTGAGCTCGAGGAAATTTGGGGCGAGCCCGTGCGACGGGCGAAAGCGGTCGGTGTTTCCGTGGCGCGCCTTGAAATGCTTTACTGGTTAATTAAGCGCATGCTGGCCGCGCGAAAATTGCCGAAGCGAAAAAAATAATTTAGGAGCTTGGGTCTGCACTGGCGCGCCAGCTTAATCCAGACGGTCGGGTGCGGGAAGATACTCAGCCAGCATCTACTCGGGCATTGCCCCGCGGTCGTCCATCGGCAAGCTGGCGAAAAAAATAAATTCCCATGGCCACCCCTCCGTCTGCTCCCTTCGAACCCTTCATTCCCGCCTCGGTTAATCTCCGGGAATTTACTTTTCGGGCCGTGTTGACCGGCATTGTGCTCGGAATTGTTTTTGGGGCTTCCTCCCTTTATCTGGTGCTTAAGGTTGGTTTGACGGTGAGTGCATCGATTCCCGTCGCCGTGATTTCGTTAGCGATGTTCCGGGCTTGGTCAAAGACGGGTGGGCGCGATGCTACGATCCTCGAGCATAATATCACTCAGACGGCTGGCTCTGCGGGCGAGTCGATCGCGTTCGGGGTCGGGGTCACGATGCCAGCCATTCTTATTTTAGGTTTCGATCTCGAACTCACACGCGTGATGCTTGTGGCGGTTTTAGGCGGACTGCTGGGAATCTTAATGATGATTCCTTTGCGCCGTGCGCTCATTGTGAAGGAGCACGGCGTATTGAAATATCCGGAAGGTACGGCGTGTGCCGCGGTGCTCAAAGCCGGGGTCGATGGGGTTTCTCGCGCCGCTGCTTCCCCCGCAGCCCAGGCAGAAATGGCCGCCGCCGAGGCGGCGGGTCTTGGTCAATCGCCCGGCGCAAAAATTATCTTCACCGGCTTCGGCCTCGGGTTGCTGTACAAGACGCTTAACGTTGCGCTGAAGGGCTGGAAGGACGTTCCCGAAAAAATCTTCGGCGCACCTTTCAAGGCTGGTTCGATCAGCGCGGAGATTTCTCCGGAGCTCGTCGGCGTTGGTTATATTATTGGCCCGTATATCGGGGGGATTATGTGCGCGGGCGGGGTGCTTTCTTATTTACTGTTGATCCCCTTGATAAAATTTTTTGGGGAAGGCCTGCCCGGACCGCTGGCGCCGGGCTTAATTCCGATTGCGGAGATGGGCCCTGGCCAAATTCGGAGCGCCTATATTCTCTACATTGGCGCTGGGGCCGTAGCCGCGGGGGGAATTATTAGTTTAGTCCAAGCCCTTCCGACTATCTGGCATGGCTTCAAGGGCGGGTTGCGTGATTTAGGCTGGGGTGGTCAAGTTGATCAGGGGCCTACGCTGCGCACTGATCGCGATATTTCGATGAAGTGGGTGGGGATCGGCATTTTTGTGCTCATTGGCACCATCATGCTCGCCCCGTCGCTGCATATGAATTTTCTCGGCGCTTTACTGATCATCGCCTTCGGCTTTTTGTTCGTCACCGTTTCCTCCCGTTTAACGGGTGAGATCGGTTCCACCTCGAATCCTATTTCAGGCATGACTGTGGCGACACTGTTATTCACTTGCTTGATCTTCTTGCTCGTGGGCTGGACCGGCGGGGCGCATTACGTCACCGCGCTCACGATTGGCGCCATTGTTTGTATCGCCTCTTCCAACGGCGGCACGACTTCGCAGGATCTCAAGACGGGTTTTCTGCTCGGTTCGACGCCGAAGCTGCAGCAGTACGCTATTCTCCTCGGGGCGTTTGGCTCAGCTGTGGTGCTCGGCCCGATTTTATTAAAATTGAATGATGCGGCTACCGTTTATGTACCCGTAGCCCAGATCGCTTCAGCGGGATTGCGCACGGATCCAGCCTTGTTGACCAACCATGAGTCATTGCGTGGACCTCAGGCGCGTGACGATGGCGGCTCTTATTTAACGTGGCACAAGACCGATGCAGTGGGTGGTCCTGCCGGAAAATATTTAGTTAACGCGGCGGGTACGGCGGTGTGGCTAGTGGATCCCGGCATTAATGGGGCCTACGACACGCGACCTGATGGCTCCCACGTCCGCAAATTTGATGCACCGAAAGCGACGCTGATGTCGTATATCATTAAAGGTATTCTCGATCGCAAACTTCCGTGGGCGCTCGTGCTGCTTGGCGTGATGATCGCGGTTTGTCTGCAGATGTCATTTATTCCGGCCCTCGCCTTTGCGGTGGGCGTCTATCTGCCGCTCTCTTCTTCTTCGCCCATTTTTATCGGGGGCATGATTCGCTGGTTAGTGGACCGTAAATTAAAACGAAACCCCGCGCATGCCAAGTTGTCCCCCGATGAATTTAACGCTGAGAGTGACAAGAGCCCCGGGGTGTTATTATCGTCTGGCTATATAGCGGGCGGCGCGATTGCGGGCATCGTTATTGCATTTTTCGCCGGGGTATTGAGTGATTTTGACTTCGCGATTACGCAATGGTCGGTGGCGCATAATCCCTTTTTTGAAGGACCGCACTCGGACTTGCTCTCCCTGATTCCCTTTATCGCGATCTGCGGCTTCCTCTATCTTGTCGCTCGCGAAAAATTGCTCCAGCCGAAGAGGGAGTGAGGAGCGGAGTACAATTAAGATTATTTCTTCGCGCTACCGATCGCTTCAAATCGGCTCGTTGATCACCGGATTGGTCAGCGTGCCGAGGGCTTCGATTTCAATACTGACGATGTCGCCCGCTTTGAGCCAGACCGGTGGGGTTCGCGCGAAGCCGACGCCGTGAGGCGTGCCGGTTAAGATGACCGTGCCGGGCAGCAGGGTTTTGCTCGCGCTGAGAAATTCAATTAAAGTGGGAATGTCGAAGATCATGTCACTCGTGTTCCAGTCCTGCATCACCTCGCCGTTGAGGATGGTTTTAATGCGAAGATTATTGGGCGCGGGAATCTCATCTTTGGTTACAAGCACGGGACCAAGTGGGCAGAAAGTGTCGAAGCTTTTGCCCTGACACCATTGACCGCCACCGCCATCGCGCTGCCAGTCACGTGCGCTAACATCATTGGCGCAAGTATAGCCGAGAACATAATTAAGGGCGTCAGCCTTGCTAACGTTTTTGCAGCGCCGGCCGATGATGACAGCGAGCTCGCATTCGTAATCTACTTTTACGCTCGGCAGTTTAACGGGAATTTCAATGGGGTCATCGGGGTTTTGGACGCTCGCGGTATTTTTAATAAACAGCACTGGGTGGGGCGGTGGCGGGCTGTTGCTCTCTGCGGCATGCCGGCGGTAATTGAGCCCAATACAAAGTAAATTTGTGGGGGTGAGGGGGGCCAAGCGTCGACCGAGGCTGACGCTTTGATCGGTGATGCGGTAGTCGCTCAGAATATCGCCAACGATTACACGGGCCGTGCCGTCAGGTTGGAGGGCGGCATAAGCCGGGCCGGCTGGGGTGAGGTGGCGAATGATTTTCATGGGGTAGAGGGCGGTGAAACGTTACGGCGAGGCGTTGATCGATTCTCTAGAAAGAATCTGGAGATTTTAAATATTCACCCCAAACTTTCAAGCATGCTATCGTGATCAGTAAACCTCTGATCGTCTACCCCTATGACTCCCTCCCATTCATCTCGTCGTGATTTTTTAAAAACTTCTACGCTCGCTGGACTGAGCGCCTCGCTCGCGGGGCTCGCGCTGAGTGGAACCCAGGCTGCCGCGCAGTCGGCAGCTGCTTCAAAGAACACGGGTAATTTGAGCGAGGTCTTGCCTCGTCCGGCTGGACAAAAGCCGGTGCATAATCTGGCGGCGGCACCGCTCGCGCGGGTGCGCGTCGGGGTCATCGGTCTGCATCGTGGGATGGGGCACGTGAAAGATGCGCTGGGGATTGAATTTGCAGACGTGGTGGCGGTGTGTGATATCGTCGATGAGCGGGCCCAGCGGGCCGCGGCTCTCTGTGAAAAAATGCGGGGCAAGCGTCCGGTCGTGTATAGCGGTAACGAAAATGTTTGGGAGCAGATGGTGGCGCGGGCTGATCTTGATGTCATTTACATCGCCACGCCGTGGGATTCCCATGTGCCGATGAGCGTGCGAGCGATGGAACTCGGCAAGCATGCCTTGGTGGAAGTGGCCGCCGCCGTAACGGTGGATGATTGTTGGCGCTTGGTGAACACGAGTGAGCGCACGCAACGGCATTGTGTCATGTTAGAGAATTGCTGCTATGGTGAAAACGAGCTCTTGGTGCTCAATCTGGCGCGGGCCGGAGTGTTGGGTGAGCTGACGCACGCCGAATGCGCTTACATCCATGATTTGCGCACCGTGCTCTTTGAATTACAGAGCGAAGGGGATTGGCGGCGTAATTATCACTGGCAGCTCGATGGTAATCTTTACCCGACGCACGGCCTCGGGCCCGTCGCTCAATCCCTGGGGCTGGGTCGCGGTGATCAATTTAAATACCTGGTTTCGATGAGTTCACCCGAGCGCAATCTGACCCAATATCGCGACCGAGTTAAGCCCAATGGCGGCCGGCATGCAGCGGAAAAATACGTGTGCGGTGATATGAATACCACACTCGTGAAAAGTGAGCGTGGGCGCACGATTATGATCCAGCATGATGTGGTGAGTCCGCGGCCCTATAGCCGCATCAATGCGGTGACGGGTACCGGCGGGACCTTTTTTGATTATCCCGCACGCTTGGCGCTTAATGATCCTCAGCAGTACGGGCTCGAAGCGAAGACTTCGCATGCATGGCTGAGCGCCAAAGATTTGGCCGCCATGCGCCGGCAATTTACGCATCCGCTCTGGAGTAAACTGACTGAGCGCGCGAAGGACGGCGGACATGATGGCATGGATTATGTGATGAATTGGCGGCACCTTGATTGTCTGCGCCAAGGCATTACCCCCGATAGCGTGGTTTATGATGCGGCTGCTTGGAGTAGTCTCATTGAGCTTTCGGTGCATTCCGTCGCAACCGGCAGCATGCCGGTTGTAATCCCTGATTTCACTCGCGGGCTCTGGTCGGATCTCAAGCCGCTCGGGATCGCCGAGGCCGTCGCGGTTTAAGTCAGCGGCTGGCGGGTTGCGAGTGGGTCAGAGCTTAGGCTGGGGTGGCTGCGTAAGCCTTAGGCTTGCGCGGTCGCATAAGCCTTAGGCTTGCGCTGCTGCATAAGCCTCCATCCCCACGCAGCTACAAATTAAATTCCGATCCCCATAAACATTATCCACTCGGCCAATCGCGGGCCAGAATTTGCTCGCGCGAGTATGCCGATCAGGAAACGCCGCCGTCTCCCGTGAGTACGGATGGTTCCATGCTGTGCCGCACACGGCCGCGGCGGTATGCGGGGCGTGCTTGAGGGGGTTATTGACCTGATCACTCGTGCCATCAGCGACAGCGGTCATCTCGCCGTGAATGGCAATGAGGGCATCGCAGAAACGATCGAGCTCTCCCTTAGCTTCGCTCTCGGTCGGTTCGATCATGAGAGTTCCCGGCACCGGAAATGACATAGTGGGGGCGTGATAACCATAATCTATGAGCCGCTTCGCCACATCTTCAACTTCGATCCCCTGCTTTTTCCAGGGGCGAAATTCTAAAATGCACTCGTGCGCTACCAGGCCACTGCCGCCTTTGTAGAGTACCGGAAAATAAGCATCAAGCCGTCGTGCCGTGTAGTTGGCATTGAGGAGGGCAAACTGGGTGGCGCGCTTGAGCCCGTCTGGTCCCATCATGCGAATGTACATCCAGGTGATGACGAGAATGGAGGCGCTGCCGTAGGGGGCGGCGGACACCGCCCCCAACGATTTGCTCTGCAGGGAAAGGCTCGAGGGTTTCACCACCGCGTGGCTGGGCAGGTAGGCTACGAGATGTTTGGCGACGCCGATGGGCCCCATGCCGGGGCCGCCGCCGCCGTGCGGGATACAAAAGGTTTTGTGTAAATTAAGGTGACAGACATCTGCGCCAATAAAACCGGGCGAGGTTAGTCCGACCTGGGCATTCATGTTGGCGCCATCCATGTAAACTTGGCCGCCGTACTGGTGGATGGTGCGGCAAATATCACGAATCGAAGTTTCGTAGACGCCATGAGTAGATGGATAAGTTACCATCAAGGCTGCAAGATTGGCGGCATGCTCGATGGCCTTGGCCTTGAGGTCGGCGACATCAATATTGCCATGGGCATCGCAGGCGACGGCTACGACCTGATAGCCGCACATGGCTGCGCTAGCGGGGTTGGTGCCATGCGCACTGGTCGGAATAAGGCAGATATTGCGGTGCCCTTCGCCGCGCGAGGTGTGGTACGCCCGAATGACGAGTAAGCCGGCGTATTCGCCTTGGGACCCCGCGTTAGGCTGTAGCGAAACGGCGGCAAAGCCCGTGATCTCGGTGAGCCATTTTTCGAGCTGGGTAAAAAGTTTGGCGTAACCCTTGGTTTGATCGGCGGGGGCAAAGGGATGTAATTGACCAAACTCCGGCCAAGTGACCGGAAACATTTCACTCGTGGCGTTGAGTTTCATCGTGCACGAGCCCAACGAGATCATCGAGTGGCACAGCGAAAGATCCTTGGCTTCTAGCCGCCGAATATAGCGGAGCATTTCGTGTTCCGTATGGTAGCGATTGAAAACGGCCGCGGTCAGGAATGTCGAAGTGCGCGCATGGGGTGTGGGATAGTCGCTAAGCTCCGTGGAATCGGCGGGAGTTGAGGAGCCAAATAAGCTGAGCAGCGTGACGACATCGGCTTGATTAGTGGTCTCATCAAGGGAGATCCCGACTGTGTGGGCGTCGATCGGGCGTAGATTAATTTTAGCGGCGAGCGCCGCCCGGTGCACCTTGGCCGCATCGATTCCGGATACGGTGACCGTATCAAAAATCGGCTCAACATTGATCATTGCTCCGAGATTTTTAAGGCCAGCGGCGAGCAAGTGGGTGAGCAAGCGGGTGCGCTGAGCGAGGCGCTTCAATTCAGCGGGACCGTGATAGACCGCATACATTGAAGCCATGACCGCCAGCAAAACCTGCGCAGTGCAGATATTCGACGTAGCCTTATCGCGGCGGATATGTTGCTCGCGAGTGCCGAGGGCAAGTCGCAGAGCCGGATGGCCATGAACATCCTTGGATACGCCGACCAAGCGACCTGGCATTTGGCGTTTATATTCATCCTTGGTCGCCAGAAAACCAGCGTGCGGTCCGCCAAACCCCATGGGCACACCAAAGCGTTGGGCGGAACCGATGGCCACATCAGCACCGAATTCGCCAGGGGCTCGGAGGAGAGTAAGGGCGAGCAAGTCGGTGGCCACTACGGTCAGTGCTCCGGCAGCGTGAGCTTGAGCAAAAAACTGGGTGAAATCGTGAATGCTGCCGGTGGTGTCAGGGTACTGCACAAGCACGCCGAAGACCGCGGTGGAAAAATTAAATGTCCGATGATCGCCGAGAATGATCTCAATGCCCAGTGGTTGCGCGCGAGTGCGGACGATATCGATGGTTTGCGGGTGGCATTTTTCCGAAACAAAAAAACGTGAGCCAGCGTGGCTATCGCCGAGTTTTAGGCGATGACACATCATCATGGCTTCAGCGGCCGCAGTGCCCTCATCCAGCATCGAGGCGTTGGCGATCTGCAGGCCGGTCAGATCAGTGACGACGGTTTGAAAATTGAGCAAGGCCTCCAGCCGGCCTTGGGCGATCTCTGCTTGGTAGGGGGTATAGGCCGTGTACCAACCGGGGTTTTCTAGAATATTGCGCTGAATAACACCCGGCACCTTGGTATCAAAGTAGCCCATGCCAATATAACTGCGGAAAATTTTATTTTTACTCCCGATCGTGCGGAGTTCGCTGAGGGCCTCAGTTTCACTTGCTGCGGCTGGCAGACGCAAGGGACGCTTGAGTCGAATCTTCGACGGAACCGCGGCGTCGGCGAGAGCCTCGACGGAATCATAGCCAACGATCTTGAGCATCTCGGCGATTTCTGCGGCGGGTGAGCCAGTGTGGCGACGTTCAAAAGTGTCGAGCGGAGCGAGAAGATCACGGTGAAAAGCCATGCGTTAAACCGTAGGTGTAGGCCGAAGTGGCGCAACTGCGATTTGGGCGCGCGGCGGAGACATAAGCTCGGATGGGCCGGCGATCATGAAGGGCTTATTCTGTTGAGGTCGGTGGGAGGAGCCGGCTTGCAGGTGATGCCCGCACTTGCTAATGCTTAATCTCCAGCGAGCAGAATTCTCATAATGGCACTTCCTGATTTTAACACCAAGCCCACCCGCGCGGCCTACATTGGTCGACAACTCGCGGCGTTATATCCGGAGACTCCCATCCCGCTTGATCACCGCGATGCTTATACCCTTTTGGTCGCGGTGCTGCTGTCGGCGCAGTGCACAGATAAACGCGTTAACTTAGTTACGCCGTCGCTCTGGGCGCTGGCGGATACGCCCGCGGCCATGGCGCAGGTCGCGGTCGAGAAAATCCAAGCGATCATTCGGCCGTGTGGGTTGTCACCCCAAAAGGCGAAGGCGATTGCGGGCCTCTCGCGGATCTTGATCGAGCAATATGCCGGCCGCGTGCCCCAAACCTTTGCGGAGCTCGAGGAGTTGCCGGGGGTTGGGCACAAGACCGCCTCGGTTGTCATGAGTCAGGCTTTCGGCGTGCCGGCCTTTCCCGTGGACACACATATTCACCGCCTGGCACAACGGTGGAAATTAACGAATGGACGAAACGTGGTGCAGACGGAGGCTGATTTGAAGGAACTCTTTCCACCTGAGCAGTGGAATCAGTTGCATCTGAGAATGATTTTTTACGGACGGGAGCACTGCACCGCGCGCGGTTGCGATGGAACGGTCTGTGGAATTTGTCAGACGCTTTTCCCCGAGAGAAAACGAGCGGTGCGGACGAAAAAATAAAACATGGTTGATTCGCGCCTGAGGGCCGTTAACCGTCTGCCTCCCCTTGGGGACTCATAGCTCAGTTGGTTAGAGCACCTGCTTCACACGCAGGGGGTCACTGGTTCGAGTCCAGTTGAGTCCACCATTCTAAGGGCCAGCGATCAAACGATAGGCTAAGGGGTTTCCCTAAAAAAATGCCGAGGTAATTGTGGCAGCCTTAAGAATCGTGCTCGCCCGTTCGCTGGGGATTAGTCAAGTTGGGTCAACCTATTGCTCGGGTGATGGAATGGCAGACATGCGGGTCTTAGAAGCCCGTGCCGTAAGGCGTGCAGGTTCGAGTCCTGTCCCGAGCACCACTTTTTGATCTGAAGTGAGCGGTGGCAGGTGGCTTGACCCGGACCCGCGGCTCTCGCGATACTTAGCCAATGAGTCAGACCACGTCCGTCCAATCTCCTGCTCAAGCTGATCCCGTTCCTGGTGCGGTTCTGCAGGTGCTGCTGACGTTAAGTGCGGCGCACATGATCAACGATATTTTGCAGGCTCTGCTGCCGGCTATTTATCCACTGCTCAAAGATTCTTATCACCTGAGCTTCACTCAAATCGGGCTGATCAGTCTGACCTATCAAGTAACCGGGTCGTTGCTACAGCCCGTTGTGGGCTTCTATACTGATCGTCGGCCCAAGCCTTACTCATTGCCGATTGGCATGACGGTGACGTTGATCGGTTTGATTGTGCTCTCGCAGGCTAATAGTTTTGGACTGCTCTGCGCTTCCGCCGCGACGGTGGGTATTGGCTCCTCGATCTTCCATCCGGAAGCCTCTCGCGTGGCGCGCATGGCCTCGGGCGGTCAACATGGCTTTGCCCAATCACTTTTTCAGGTAGGAGGTAATTTTGGTACGTCACTCGGACCGCTGTTAGCTGCCGCCATTATCATTCCGCGCGGGCAGGGTCACATTTTGTGGTTCACCGGATTGGCCCTGATTGGGATTATGGTGCTAACCCGCATCGGTGGTTGGTATCAGCGAAATCTGGCCCGGTTAGTGACAAAGCCGCGGGCGACGGACGCCGCAGGGCTGCCGCGGCTTACTTCGCGTCAGGTGATCTGCGCGCTCGGTATCTTGATCGTGCTTATCTTTTCTAAATATTTTTATCTCATCAGCCTTACGAATTACTACACGTTTTACTTAATGGATAAGTTCGCGGTCTCGGTACAGGCTGCGCAGGTTTATCTTTTCGTGTTTTTATTCGCAGTCGCGGCGGGGACGATCATCGGTGGGCCGGTCGGCGATCGAATCGGGCGCAAGCGGGTGATTTGGATTTCTATTTTAGGCGTGGCTCCATTTTCTCTCGCGCTGCCGCATGTGGGGCTCACGGGAACAGTGATTCTGACGATATTTATCGGGCTGATTCTTGCCTCCGCCTTCTCGGCGATTTTGGTTTATGCGCAAGAATTAGTAACGGGCAACGTAGGGCTCATTGCCGGCCTGTTTTTTGGTTTGGCGTTTGGCGCGGCGGGCATCGGGTCCGCCCTCTTGGGGCGCTTAGCTGATCACACGAGCATTCGTCATGTTTTCGCCGTGAGCGCTTTTTTCCCGCTGCTCGGACTGCTCACTGCGTTCTTGCCGGAAGTTGAGGCGAAGAAAAAATCTCATCCGCGTTGATGAAGCCAGCGGGTCATGGCTGACATGCGATTTGCTTTTCGTGACCGCGGGCCTTTAATTTTCACCAATGACTGTCACTAAACTTCTCCACACTCGACTGCGGGTTAACGATATCGAGCAATCGGTAAAATTTTATGAACAGGCCCTTGGGTTGATCGCGACCCGTCGGCACACTTCGCCCCGAGGCGCGCAATTAGTATTTCTGGCGACGCCGAATAGTGATGAAGAAATTGAATTGTGCCAAATGCCGGCCGGTGCCGTTCCGGTGGTAGTCCAGCCTGACTTAATGCACCTCGCTTTTGAGGTGGCCGATTTAATGGCCTTCGCAGCGACTTTAAAGGTGAAAGGCTATACGCTAAGCGATGGCCCGACGCGGACGAGCAGTGGCTCGATCATTGCATTCATTGATGCGCCCGAAGGCTACGAGATCGAATTGATTGAGCGCGCTCGCTGAGTCGGCTTCGCTGGGGTAAATCTAACCGCTACGCTCTGTCCGTTACCTTGATTGGTCGGGTCCGTACTCTCTGGCAACCGTGCGCCCCGCCAGTTTATTTGGCTGCGGTATCGGTGGAAGGGTGGCGGCCAAATTTTCTTTCCCACGAAAAGAGGTATTGTTGAGCGAGACCGGCGAGGGGGCCGAAATGGGACCGGCCAAAATGGGCAATCTGCGCGGGTTTCCAGCCGGTGAGTTGATAGCGACGCTCGAGTGACTGGAGAATCCATGTGTCGACGGGAAAGGCGGCAAGTTGGCCTGCGCCGAATAAAAGCACACAGTCCGCTACTTTTTCGCCCACTCCCGGCAGAGTTAACAGGCGGGCCTTCGCGGCGGCATAAGGGAGCTGCTCAGTTTCTTCCAGCCAGCCAGGATGGCTGGCGAGATAGTGGGCGGAGGCATGAATATATTTGGCGCGGAAGCCAAGCAGACAGGCCCTGAGGTCATTTTCAGAAACGGCCGCGATTTCTGTCCAGGTGGGGAGGCGGTGCGGCAGCGTGGTCGCCACCAGTGAAGCGGCCCCATGGCGCTCCGCAAGCAGCGCAACCATTTGTTTTATTTGTACGATTTGCTTGGTCGCGCTGCAGAGAAAGCCGAGCAGCGTCTCGCCCAAAGGCTGGCGCAAGATGCGCAGACCAGGGAAGGCCGCGAGGCAGCGGGCGAGATGCGGATCACTGCGCCACGGCAGCGAGTCAACGAGAGCGGCGCCGTCAAGATCCAGGCCGAGATAACGCGGCAAAGCCACGGCGGTGGCGGCATACTGGGCGGCTGGGGTGCGCCATTCGAGGTGATTGTTATTGAGCCGTAATTGGGCGACATGCTCGGACCAGCTGCCGGTCCAAATTTCGGAAATTTGAGATGAAGTCACAGCCTCGCGTCGCCAGCGAAATGCTTGCCCCCCATCTAGCGTTTCGGCGAGAACGTCGGGCGATGGTTGCCAGCCAGTTAAGCCCTGCCAATCGGACCAGAGTAATTTGGGCGACACGGGAGGTTCGTCAGCGCGTTGGGCGCAGTTAAGGGCTCGGGGGTTTTTCCCAGAGATAACTTTTATCGGTGGCGAGTACCCGACCATCAGAAGCGGTCAGCGTGAGTTTCCACGCGACCGGATTAATTTTAGGGCCAGGCCAGTCGCGGCCGGTGAGGCCAAGATTGAGGACAGTGGCGCCAGATTTTAATTCCGGGGTGAAGGTAAATTCAGTCGTGGGCTGGCCGCTTGGCATGATTAGCTGAAGCCGACACTGCACCGTCGCTGACGCGCCGGTGTTGGTAATGCGAACCAGAAAATAATAGCCGCTGCGCTGGTCAGGTTGGCTGCGCATCATGACTTCGCCATGGGTGTTTTCCTGGCGGTCAAAATATTCCGAAATGTGCTTGAATGAGGCCGCCTCGCGCCAACCGATGAAGGTGCGAACAATCTTAACCTCATCAGCGGGTCCAGCGCTGGTCGCGGCTGATAAGCTAGTGGGGTGGGCGAGTAGGGCCGTTACGAACAAAAGAAGAAGGCGGGAAATCACGCGAGCAGGGTGTGGTTAGGGATTTTGTAGGTAAATCTTTTTGTATTGGTGAAAGCCCAGCAGGGCAGGCTCCCAGCCTTGCACAGCGGGATGAATTAAAAAAGAGCGGACGCCAAAAAAAATGGGGGCGATCGGCGCCTCTGCGAGCAGGAGAGTTTCAGCCTGCTGTAATAATTCATAGCGCGCTGAAGGCTCGGGCGTGAGGGCGGCTGCGGTGATGAGTTGGTCGTAGGCGGGCTGGGCCCAGCCCGTCCAGTTATTACTCCCGTGCCCCACAAACATATCGAGAAAGGTTATGGGATCGACGAAATCACCCACCCAGCGCGCGGTAGAAATAGCGTAGTTAAGAGTCTGTTGATTTTGTAACCACGTTTTCTGTTCCACGGGAGTAATCGTTATAGTAATGCCGAGCTCACGTTGCCACATGGCTTGAATAGCTTCGAGAATTTTGCCGTGAAGTTCATCGTTCCGGATCTGCACATCGAGTTTGGGAAAGCCTTGACCGCCCGGATAGCCGGCGGCGGCGAGGAGCCGACGCGCTTCGGCAAAATTATCGGGGATTTGCGCGCGGGCGGTGTAGCCGGCGCAGTTGGGTGGGGTGTAATGATGTGCGGGGTCGCGACTTCCGCGAAGAATATTGCGCGTGAGGGAATCTCGATCGAGGGCCCGCGCAAGGGCGGCCCGCACCATCGGCTGATCTAAGGGCGGCCTTGTTACATTGAAGCGCAGGAAAAAAGTTTCCAAAAACGGATCGAGGCGTAGTTGTTCAGGATGATCGCGCCGATAGCCGTCTACTTTGGTCAAAGGTAATTCGTAACTCAGGTGCAGCTGCCCAGCGCGAAAATTGCGCTCATCCACATCCATGTTTTCGGTAGGATAAAAAATGATGCTATTCAGGCGGGTGTGATCGGCGTCCCAGTAGCGTGGATTTTTAGTGGTAACGAGCCGTGCGTTAGGCGACCAAGCACTGAGGACAAAAGGTCCGTTACCAACGAGATTGCCGGGACGTGTCCAAGCGGTGCCCCGCTGATCGAGTCGGCCAAATTTCTGAACGACCCGTGGGTTGATGGGGAACCACGGTGGTTGCGCCGTGAGAGCTGGCAGGAAAGGGGTGGGGCGTTCCAAAGTGATGACGAGGGTGTGGGCATCGGGTGCCGCGAAGCCTAAGGCCGCGGGATCGGTGAGCCGGCCTGCGTTGAAGGCGGCCGCATTTTTAACAGGGAAAAGCAGGTACGCATATTCAGCGCCGAGGGCGGGCGTAAGGGTCCGTTGCCACGCTAGCAGAAAATCAGCAGCGGTGAGGGGTTCGCCGTTAGACCACTGCAGGTTGGGGCGCAGATGAAAGGTGTACTGCAGGCCATCCGCAGAAACTTCCCAGTGATCCGCGGCTGCGGGTACAGCTTGCGAGGTTTTCTCATCGAGGGCGCAGAGGCCTTCAAACAAAGCCAAGGCGATGCATTGGTCGGTGAATGCCGTGATGGTTTGGGGGTCGAGATCTTGTGGTTCAGCGCCATTGCCAAGATGGAGCGTGCCGGAGCTCACGCCGGCCGTGGCGAGGGACTCGTGGCGGGCACAGCTCGGAGCAAGGAGGGTGCCGGCGAAGCCCAAGGCGACTATGGCTGAGCGGCCGCCCGCTAGACAGAGGCGGATAAGTGAGGAAAAACGACTGAACATGCTGGCAATTAAAGCGGTAATTTGACGGGCGGCAAGAAGCACGATGGGGGCCAAGTGAAAGGGTGTCGTGGGCGAGCGGATCTTTACTCGACCCAGAGAATAATTTTTATGACCGTGAGGACTGGCCTTTAAAAATTAAGCATGAACTACCGTCACCACTATCACGCAGGGAATTACGCGGATGTCTTCAAGCACGTCTTGCTGCTGCAATTGGTGCGCGCCATGCAGCGAAAGGATAAGGGAATGCTTTACCTGGATACCCACGCTGGCCGGGGGGGGTATGATTTATCTGTGACCTCACTTTTGCCGGATGGTCGTTCGCGTGAGCCGGAATATCCGGCAGGAATTGGTCGCTTATGGGCTGCCGCAACGCTCCCGGAAGCGCTGGCTGATTATGTCGCGTTAGTGCGTCGCTTTAATGATCGGCATGGGGCGACGGGATCAGAGCTTAAATTTTATCCTGGTTCGCCCTGGATCGCGAAGCTGCTGATGCGGCCCCAAGATCGTATGGCGCTGTGCGAATTGCGGCCTGATGATGCCGAGGCCTTGGATTTTGAATTCGCGCGCGAGTCCCGCGTCACGGTGCAGGCGATTAATGGTTATACTGGGCTCAAGGCGATGCTCCCGCCGTTAGAGAAACGCGCCTTGGTGCTCATCGATCCCCCATTTGAAAGCAAAGCAGAGTTTGTCGGTATTATCCGCGGCCTCGGTGATGCGCTGCGTCGGATGCCCGGGGCGGTGCTAGCGGTTTGGTATCCCATTACCGAGCGAGCGCGGGCAGATGAATTTCATTATGCGGTCCGGACCTTCGCGACGCCCGCCTTGGTGGCTGAGTTAATGATCGCCGGAGAAAGCTCAGATGTGCGCATGAAAGGCTGCGGGCTATTGGTGCTTAATCCCCCTTGGAAGATTGAAGCAGAGATCCGCGAAGTGCTGCCTGAGTTGGCTGAGCGGCTCATGGTTGAGGCCGGCGGCGCGGCCCGCTGTTGGTGGCTGGTGCCAGAGCAGTGAAGCGGATTGACGGACAACCCTGCCGTGCGCTCTAAAATTAAGCCAAAGTTGCCTTAATTCAGGCTGGGCTGCGCCGCCGCACGAGTCGGGTGGCGGTAAAGGGCAATGGATCTAAAGCCCCGCGGGGATTGGTGAGGGTGGGGGCCTTGAAGATAGGCTGATTCCACAAAATATCGCGATGCACGCTCGCGGTGAGCGCGCTGGTGGCCGCCGTCGGGATGATCGCAGGGTACTGGGCCGGCGGATGGGGGAAATAGGTCATGGTGTTCTTGGTGGGCTGGGTCAGAGCCAGCTTAATTCAGAGCCGATAAATGATCGGATTGTTCCAGCGAAAAATAAGAAAATTGTGAATCGATCGTTTATACAGCTTTCGTTGCGAGGCGCTCACGGTTCTAGCCCAACGAGAATATTGGCGCTCGGGCTTCGAGGCGCTTGCAGGGGTTGGTGGTCTTACCTAGGCTGCGCAGATGAAATCGATGACTGATGCCAAGACGACCGTAGCTGAATTGAGGGCCCGCGTGCTAGCGTTTGTCCATGAGCGCGACTGGGAGCAATTCCACTCGCCTAAAAATCTCAGCATGGCGCTGGCGGCAGAGTCGGGGGAATTAATGGAGCATTTTCTCTGGAGCGACTCCCCTGCCTCGCAAGCGGTAGCGCAGGATCCCAAAAAGCGCCCTGCTATTGAAGCCGAAATTGCCGATGTGGTAATTTATGCCCTGGAATTCGCCAATATCTGCGGCATCGATCTGGCGGCGGCGATCGAAACTAAGATGGCTGCTAATGCGAAAAAATATCCGGTCGAGAAAGCGCGCGGCCGCTCTGATAAATATACGGAGCTCTGAATCAATTGGCCTCCGCTAGCCCACGCCGGAAGGCTCAGCCGCTTGCTCGCGTACGTGGCCGCTGGCAAAACAGCTAAATAATAAAAAAAGCCAACCTTCCGGTTGGCTTGAGCTCAGTGAACCTCGACGGTTTGGCGGCCGTGTCGGTGCCGACGGATCAGTAACGCCGATTAAACAGCGCCGCCGAAGCTGACGTAGTCGTCAAAATCTAAGAGATCCGCGAACGAACGAATATCATCGCGGGCAGATTTATGGCCCTTCAGTACGCTAGCGACCCATTCATGGCCATCGGCACCACCGGGACCATTGAGTTCCAGCCAGGCAGACCAGGCGGCGATCTCATGGGGCTGATGCTTGGTTTGGGTGCTGACCCAAGCCAAAATTTCTACGTCAGTTTTTCCGGTCTTAATTTCGGCCAGCATCGCGGCATGATCGATGCCCGTGAATCCAAAAAAGGCTTCATCGAGTGGGCAGTTGTAGTGATATTCGCCACCTTTATTGGCGATAACGGCGCGGGCCTTGTCGAGTAAACGGCAGAGGTGCGCGTAGCCGCCGAGGCGAACGCGGAGACTACGAGGCGGGTGTTCAGTGAGGTCAGGTTGACGATAGTTAATCATAGGTTGGTGGGTTAAAGAGAGGGAATGCGCGCGCCGCCATGGCAAGCACAACCGGGCTGGCAGGCGGCCACGGGGTTGGGGCTGGGCTTTTTTTCGCTGAGGCCCATCAGGCCATAGCCACCTGTAATCACCCGTTTGATCGGTTCACCAGTGGCGGGATGCTGAACCAGGGGGGCGTCCTTCATGCTCTGCACCAATTCAAAGCGGCGGGGGGCCTCGCCCTCCTGCTGGCTGATGGTTTCATAAACATAGGTGGCCATAGCGGAATGGAGGCCCAGAAGAGATAATCTCAAAAAAAAGGCAAGGGGCCTTCGGTAACAATTGTGGTCCATGGTCAATTCGTGCAATCTGGGTTCATGAAAACGACGCTGACGCTCGAACGATTTTACGTGCTCCCGTGTTGTCTGCTGCTGCTGAACCTTTGTAACGAGATCATCGCCTACAAGGCTCGCCTGATTGACGATGCGATGGTGCGTACACTTTTTATTATTGGGCTCGTGCTCTTCGGTTCATCACTGGTGGCTTTAGTAATTGCGCCCGGGGTGGTTTGGGCCGTGCACGCCCTTCGTCGCACCAGCCGATCGCAGGCGGGCAGTCTCGGTGAGGCGGCCTTTCTCGTTGGTTTGGGTGCGCTTATCTTTTGGGTTTATTACCGTAACTATCTTTTGGGGACCCAAAGTATCTTACCGCCCGCTTGGCGAAACGGTAGCCACTAGCCGGAGTGAGCTATCCGGCGCTTAAGAAAATCAGAGTCCCGCGGGCAGCTCGAAACGCTTCACCGCACGGACGGCAACCTCGAGGACGATGGTCCGGCCCACGGGTTGGTTCACCAAGAGCTCGAATAAGTCGCTCCCCCGTTTCATGCCGCCTTTCATCGCGGTAACCTTACGGCCATTGATCGTAAGAATTTCATCACCGCGGACGAGTCCCATGCCCGCGGCGGTCGAGTCTGGGCTGACTTCTTCAATATAAACATGGTCGATACTCTGCGTGGTCTTGTTCCAAGTCGCCACGATCCCGATGCCGTAACTACACACCGCGTTACTTTTTACCTCAAATTTCGGTAAAGTGATAATTGCGTCAGGCGCAGGGGATTCCGCATAGCCGAACATAGTCGTGAGACTAACGAGCAGCCACCCAGTGATCATCGAGCGCGGGATAATTTTTCTCATGACAGGTTTCAGCGTTTATCGAATGAAAAGAATCGGCCGAGGCCGCCGTAATTATTTTTTCCCCATTTTTTTAACAGCTAGCGCCAGTTCCTCGATAATGGCTAGGGCGCGGCGTTCGGCCGCCAAGCTGAGGGTAAGATTGGTTCGCGCTTTGATGTAAGCCGCATGCGATTTGGCTTCCGGGTGGCCGGCGCGCGCCGCCACTAAAAACCAGGCCAGCGCTTCGGTGTCATTTTTTGTGACGCCTTCGCCCTGGACGTACATGATGCCCAATCGATCTTGCGCGGCGGCCAAGCCTTGGTGAGCGGCGCGCTGACACCATTGCGCAGCTTGCCCGAGATCTTGAGGAACGCCGTCGCCTTGGGCTAAGATGAGCGCGAGATTAAGTTGCGCAGCGGCGACGCCTTGCGCGGCGGCCAAGCCCAACCAGCGCGCCGCTTCGGCCCCATCTTTGGGCACGCCTTCATCGCCGCTGACGAAAAGGAAACCGAGCTGGCTTTGGGCCGCGGGATTGCCGTGAAACGCCTTGGCCGCTATTTGATCGAAGGCGGTATCCGCGGTTCCAATTTCTCCTGTCGGCCGCCGGTAAATCATCGGCTGATATTCCCCGGTGTAAGTGCGCTGCCAAAAATTTCCCGTGGCGCGATGGGTCGGCAGATCGGTATACTTATATTGGTAGCCGGCGACGCGAATCATCTGCGGCGGCCGATCCGGAAAAGGGTTGCCTGCAAACAGGCTGAGCACCTGCGGGTTTTGCGCCAAAAGCTGCGCGGCAACCAAGCGATACAGCGTCGTCGGCTTGTCGCGGGTCGCGAATTGAATTTGGAGGGTGGCCTCGAAGCGGGGGAAGCGGGGCGCGATAAATCCGCTGATGTGATCCAAGCGTTGGGGAAAGTAACGGAATTCATAGGGCCGCCACGTCTGGCCGCCATCATTTGATCCAATAAATTCGGCGATGACGTGCTGCAGATCGAGGCGCGCGTAGAGTTGATAGGCGTTGACGCTGCCGAAGCCGTCAAAAATAAATTTCAAGGGGCGCGAGATCGCATCCAGTACTATATTCCGCGGCATGGAGGCCGCCTGGCCAAAGGCGATAATGGATAGATAAAAATGGACCCATAAGGCGATGCTCAGGGAGTGTCGCTGCCAGGCCGGCGCCGGGGTGGGCCACGTTTGGGGTGCCGCGGAGTTGGCTAGATATTGGGCGAGTGCGGGTCGCCGGAACCAACGGGCGGCGGCGGTCAGCATTTGATCATCAAAGAGGAGTAGGCCGAGCGCGATCGAGGCCGTGTTGAGCCAACCAAAATTACAAGTCAGCTGAATGCCCGCTTGCAGCGCCAACCACAGCCAGAACGCCCACCAGCGTCCCCGCCGGCCGGCGAATACGGCGAGGAGCGGGGCCACTAACTCAGCGGCAAAAGTTAATATCGCCTCCCCCACGTGCCAAAAATGCGGCAGCTGATGATCGAAGTAGCCCAAGATAGTGGGGCAGGGGGCAACCTCATAGAGCGTATCCATGGCCGATAAATTGGCCCAGTGCGGATCGCCGCTCAGGATTTTCGCGAGGCCCGATTCAAACATCACGCGGAACAACAACCAGCGAACCATGAAAATTACCAACGGGCGCGGCGGCGACGCCGCCCCGATCCCCGGGCGAAATCCGGCGGGAGCAAAGGGAATGCAGAGCAGGGCCACCTCCAACATGAGCCAATCAATTTGGGGGTCGGAAAAAATCAGCCAGCCACGCGCAAACGACAGCAAGCTGAGCCAGCACCCCAAAAGCGCTAGCCGCGGGAGCACGTTAGTCAGTAAGGCAATCGCCGCGAACAGGCCGCCCCACTGGACGGCTTGGATCATAGCGGGACTGGAGCTAAACCAAAAAAGGGTCGGCGCTTTCAGGTAGGACTCCCACGCCGTCGGCTGGGCAGAACGCAATTGAGCCATCACGTCCGGCAAGGGCACGAGGCCGTGGGGTCCAATCAGGGCGGCGCTTTCATTAATGATCCCCGAAAAAATGATGATAAAAACTACGCCCACCGCGCGTAGTAAAATCCAGCGCGGCCAAAGATAAGTCGCTTCGCCACCGTAGCCGGAAAAATCTTTTATCTGTCGCCACAACGGGGCCACGGCCGGTCGCAAGAGCTTGGGGTTGCCCGTCATGAGTAAGGGGAAGCGAGACGAATTTAAAACCGTGAGTCAAGAATCGGTCAGGCGCTCA
>Ga0214919_10003905_pt1 | contig 22137 bp, 18 predicted proteins | sample LL1503_MetaG_FD_177994 | JGI IMG/M metagenome (GOLD analysis project Ga0214919, IMG submission 177994) | Freshwater microbial communities from Lake Lanier, Atlanta, Georgia, United States - LL-1503 | ecosystem: Environmental > Aquatic > Freshwater > Lake | place: USA: Georgia | collected... | reverse complement strand
GGCCAGTTCTTCCTCGGCCGTCTTGCTACCCTGTTTTTTGGTGGGGTCGGGCACCAAGCCCTGGAGAAACGCAATGCGTTTGATTAACTCCGACATAGCTTGGATGGCCAAAAGCAGCATCCCCAGGGGTAGAAGTGCAAATACGGGCCAGCGAATCAGGCCACCCGCATTGGAAGACATTTCGCCAGTTACATAGGCATTAATTACCAGCGGCAAGGCCAGCTTGGTAATCATGAAAGTGAATGGGAGCAGAAAAACACAAATTCCGATGATGTCGATCCAAATCTGGGTGCGCTTGGAAAACCGCCCGGAAACCACGTCAATCTTCACATGCTCTTGGCGAAGCAAGGTGTAGCCCGAGGCCAACAAAAACACGGCGGCAAACAAATACCACTGAATCTCTAGGAAGCCGTTGGAACTCATGTTGAAGGCCTTGCGCATGGACGCGTTGGCCGCGCTGATGAGCACCGCAAACAGCACCAGCCAAGCCACCCAGCGGCCTATCCACTCGCTAAATGCATCAATACGTTTAGAAATTGATAACAAAAAAATCATAATCACTCCAGTTGCGCGGGCTGAGGCCCATTTCTCAAACTTGATCGGGTACTGTACTTTGCTCAGTGCATGCTGTGAAATTGCAGCACATAGACAGCGGCTCCTGCCAGATAGCCGGCCAGCGCCAAGGCACTTATTTTGCGCAGATACCACAGAAAATCAATGCGCTCCAGGCCCATGGCCGCCACGCCTGCCGCTGAGCCAATGATCAAAATGGAGCCGCCGGTACCGGCGCAATAGGCCATAAATTCCCACAAAAAACTGTCTGGCGGATACTGGGCCAGGTCGTACATGCCCATGGACGCAGCCACCAGAGGCACGTTGTCGACCACGGCGCTGACCAGGCCGATGATCAGCACAATCAGGTCCTGGCGGCCGATGTGCTCGTCCATCCACTGGGCTACGCTGGACAAAATATGCGTGTGCTCCAGCACCGCCACGGCCAGCAGTATGCCGATGAAAAACACAATTGCCGACATATCAATGCGCCCCAGCGCGCTGGCCAGCGTCAGGTTTTGCTTGTCTGCCTCGTCTTTTTGGCGGTGCATCAGATCGCCGACCAACCACAGGACACCCAAACCGAGCAAGATGCCCATAAAGGGCGGCAAATGCGTCACGGCTTTGAAGACCGGCACCAGCACCAGCACCCCCAAACCGAGCACCAGCACGACAGTTTGCTCGGCAAGCGTGGTGCTGACACCGGCACTCTGGGTGGGCGGCGGCGCCAACACCGCACGGCCGCCTGCCATCCAAGCGGCGGCTGTCAGCGGCACCAGTAAATTGACGATAGATGCCAAAAACACACCTTGCATTACCGCCAGGCTGGTAATTTGACCGCCGATCCAGAGCATGGTGGTGGTGACATCGCCAATCGGCGTCCAGGCGCCGCCAGCATTGGCGGCAATGACAATGATTCCGGCAAAGAGCAAGCGGTCCTCGCGCGCATCGAGTAATCGCTTTACCAGTGACACCATGACGATCGTCGTGGTGAGGTTGTCCAAAATAGCGCTCAGAAAAAACGTGGCCACGCCGATCATCCACATCAGCACCGGCAGGCGGTTGGTGGAGATACGGCGGGTAAGGACCTCAAAGCCGTTGTGTGCGTCTATCACCTCGACGATGGTCATGGCGCCGATTAAGAAAAACACGATCTGGGCCGTGCCCAGCACCGACTCGGCCAGTTGGGTGTTAAGAAGTGGCACGTCGGTTGCGCCCAGGGCGAACAGCGTCCAGAGCACGCCCGCGCCCAGCAGCGCTGAGGCCGATTTGTTCACGCCCAGGGGGTGTTCCAAGGCAATTGCGGCGTAGGTGATGACAAAAAGCAGGGCGATCATGGTAGTCATACCCCGAACATACCGCAGGTCAGTGGGGCTGGGAATGGGGATTTGCCCGAACAGTTATATGATTGGGCCTGTCTTTCATTCCTAGTTTTTAGCCACTGTGACCCAACTAGCAATGCCCTACCTGGCAATTTCACCCCTGTTGCGACGCTTGGCCCTGGGCTGTGTCGCTGCCTTGCTGGCGGTGCCGGCAATGGCCTACAAGACCGAGCGCGTCTGTGAAACCACAGAACCCACGCTCAAGGCGCCTTCGCGCAAAATCTGCAAAACCATGCTGGTGATGACCGACGCCCAAAAAGCGGCCACCGCAAAAAAAGAACCGAAAAAAGAAGAAAAAAAGCCGGGCGGGCATTAACCGCCTAGGCGCCGGCCAACAAACCCTCCAATTGGGCGCTGGCGGCCAGCCATTTTTCTTCCAGGTCCTGCAATTGCTCATTTACCGCCTTGAGGCGCTTGCCCAGCGAGGCCAACTCTTGCGGGGCCGGGTTGGCTGCAAGTTGGCTTTCCAGAGCGCTTCCCTCTGTGCTCAGCGCCTGCATACGGGCGTCTAAATGGGCTATGTCCTTTTCTAAACGGCGTTTGTCTGCCGTGGCCACGGGCAGCGGCCGGGCAATCGGTACCGCTTTGGCCGCCGCCAGAGCTTTGCTGGCCTGGACCTGCTCTTGGCGCACTGCCTCGCGGGCGCGTTTGGCCTCGTCCAGCAAATAGCGCTGGTAGTCGTCCAGGTCGCCGTCAAAGGGGGCGACGCCGCCGTGCGAGACCATCCAAAACTCATCGCATACCGAGCGCAGCAGGGCACGGTCGTGGCTGACCAGCATGACGGTGCCTTCAAACTCATTGAGCGCCATGCCCAAAGCCTCGCGCGTGGCCAAGTCCAGGTGGTTGGTAGGTTCGTCCAGCAGCAATAGGTTGGGGCGCTGCCAAACGATCATGCACAGCACCAAGCGCGCTTTTTCGCCGCCGCTCATGCTGCCCACGGCCTGCTTGACCATGTCGCCGCTGAAGTTAAAGGTGCCCAAAAAGCTGCGCAAATCTTGCTCGCGCGTGGCCTGGCCGGCCAGTCTGCTTTGCGCCGTGAGCTCTTTGACCAGCCGAATCATGTGCTCTAGTGGCGTGTCGTTGGGGCGCAGCACGTCGAGTTCTTGCTGCGCAAAGTAGCCGATATTGAGGCCTTTGCCCTCGGTCACCTCGCCGCCGATGGGCGCCAAATCGCGCGCCACGGTTTTCACCAGCGTGGACTTGCCCTGCCCGTTGGCGCCCAAAATGCCGATGCGCTGCCCGGCCAGTACCGAGCGGCTCACGTTGCGCACGATGATGGTGGGCGCGGTGTCGGGCGCTGCATCCTCAGGCGGCGGATAGCCAAAGCTCACGCCCGAAAGCGAGAGCATGGGGTTGGGCAGATTGGCCGGCTCTTTGAACTCAAAGCTGAAGTCCGCCTCGGCCAAAAGCGGCGCGATTTTTTCCATCCGGTCCAGCGCTTTGACGCGGCTTTGTGCCTGCTTGGCCTTGCTGGCCTTGGCCTTGAAGCGGGCAATAAACTTTTGCAAATGGGCGATCTTGTCTTGCTGCTTGGTAAATGCGTTTTGCTGCAGCTCCATTTGCTCGGCGCGCATGTCCTCGAACTTGCTGTAATTGCCGCCATAGCGCAGCAGTTTGCCGCCGTCGATATGCAAGGTGACATTGGTCACTGCATCCAAAAACTCGCGGTCATGGCTGATGACCAGCATCGTGCCTTCATAGCGCTTGAGCCAGGCCTCTAGCCAAACCAGGGCGTCCAAGTCCAGATGGTTGGTCGGTTCGTCCAGCAGCAGCAAATCGGAAGGGCACATCAGAGCGCGCGCCAGTTGCAGGCGCATGCGCCAACCGCCCGAAAAACTGTTGACGGGGCGCTCGAGCTCGGTGGTCTTAAAACCCAGACCCAAAATCAAGGCCTGGGCGCGGGCGGGTGCATCATGCTCTCCCGCATCGTGCAGCGCCATGTAGGCGTGGGCCATGCGGTCGCCGTCCTCGCCGGCCTCGGAAGCCTGCACCTCGGCGCGGGCGGCGCACAAAATCGTATCGCCCTCTATGACAAATTCGGTCGCACTTTGCGTGGTCTCGGGCATGTCCTGCGAAACCTGGCCCATACGCCACTGCGGCGGGATGTAGTACTCGCCTGCGTCCTCGTGCAAAAGGCCGGTAAAGAGGGCAAACAGCGAGGACTTTCCCGCGCCATTGCGCCCGACCAGACCGACTTTTTCACCCGGGTTGAGCGTGACAGAGGCCTTGTCGAGCAAGACCTTGGCGCTGCGGCGCAAGGTCACGTTTTTGAGAGTGATCATGGGGTCAGGTGTTCGCGGGTGAGCAGCAAGACCTGGTCTTCTCCCGCACTGGTTTGCAGCCACACTGCGGGCAGTGCTGGAAAGGCCGCTTCGAAAAATGCGCGCTCGTGGCCGATTTCCAGCACGAGCACGCCTTGGGGGTTCAGGTGCCGGGGCAGGTCGCGCAGCAAACGGCGCACGAAGTCCATGCCGTCGTGTCCACCATCGGTGTTGCCATCCAGCGCCAGCGCCGGTTCTGCTTGGAATTCCGGTGCTAGCGCTGCCATGCTCTGGGCGTTGACATACGGCGGGTTGCACAAAATCAAATCAAACGGGCCGCTGGCCGTGAGTGCGGGCGCCGCCAAGCCATCCGAGTGCAGCAGGTGAACGCGCGCCTGCACATCGTGGCGCGCCACGTTGATGGCGCCCACAGCGAGCGCATCCTGCGATAGGTCGCTGGCCCAGATAGTGGTATCGGGGTAGGTTTTGGCGGCAATGATGGCCAAACTGCCATTGCCGGTGCACAAGTCCAGCACTTTGTGCGTGCCGGTATGCAAAAAATAGTCGATACCACCATCAACCAATAACTCGGCAATCAGCGAGCGCGGCACAATGACGCGCTCGTCCACATAAAAGCAAAAGCCTTGCAACCAGGCTTGGCGTGTTAAGTAGGCGGCCGGTTTACGGGTGCTGATGCGTTGGGCGATGAGCGCATGGCATTGGGCTATTTGCAGGTCGGTCGGTGTCGGTGCCTCGGGCGCGTTGAGCGCTGTGTCCAGGGGCAAACCGAGTTGCCACAGGACCAGCCAGGCCGCCTCGTCCCATGCGTTGGTGGTACCGTGGCCATAGGACAGGTCGGCGACCTCGAGTCGGTCGGCGGCGTCCTGCACCAAAGTGTGCAAGCTCATGCGGGACGGGGCCTTGACATCAAGTGCCCAGGACCAAGGCGATCGGATGGCTGTGCGCCTCTGTGAGCTGCCCGCTGGACTTGAAATCTGATTGCAGGCCAAAGCGCGAGGTCTTCCAAACCTCGGCAGTGGACTCTTCATCATGCGGGCTTTCTGCTGCGATATGCACGCCCCGATGTCGCAAGCGTGCCATGTCCATTTCAAAGGACTGGCCCCGCTGTGCGTCCGTTTGCTGCAAGACAACGCCAATGTCATGCAAGTCGCCCTGGCGGATGATCTCGGCCACGCGCAGCGAGTTCGTCAGGACTTCGCAAACCGGATGGTGTTGGCCTTGCTCGGTGCGCATCAGCTTTTGGGCAACAACCGCTTTGAGGGCTTTGGCCAATTTGCGTTGCATCGCGGGCCGCTCGGCGAAAGGGTAAAACGCCAGCGCACGCTCGATCGCCTGTTCGCAGTCGGGTGCGGCCAGGGTCGCAATGCACAGGGCGCCGCCTTGCGCCAAGTCCATGGCCGCCGTCATACGCTGGGCGTCAGAGATGTCGCTGATATACACCACGTCGCTGCGGTGGCGCAGGGCTAAGTTGATGCTGTCTTGCCAGTGGTGACTGTCAGAGCCCGCTTCGATTTGGTTAAAAACGGATTTTTTATACGAAAACACAAATTCGATCGGATCCTCTAGGGTCAGGATATGCCCCGAGACCTGGCTGTTGCGGAAATCGAGCATGGACGCCGCCGTAGTGCTTTTTCCACTACCGCCAGGGCCTACGAGCAGCACCAGGCCGCTAGCGGCCATAGCCAAACTGCGCAAAACGGGTGGCAATGTGCTGTCCTGCAATGCGGCAATTGCGGGCTGCAGGCGGCGAATAGCCAAGGCCAGCGTGCCTTGCTGAAAATACGTCTGCACGCGAAATCGCCCACAGTCTGGCAGGCTCAGCGCAAATTGCCGCGATTGGCCGGGAGTGATCTCTGGCTCCCCATTCCGCCCGGGCAGGCTGAGCAGCATGTCGCGCGGTGTTTCAGGGTCCAGCGGGCGGCTGCTAATGGGCACGCAGTAGCCATTGATCCGCACCATGGGCGGATTGTTCGCGCTGAGGTACAGGTCGGAGCCATTTTTTTGCACCAACACGTCCAGCAGCGACTCCAGGCCGCTGCGAAAAATCTGGGTATCCGTGGTGGTGGCGTCCTGGCGCATGGCAATCAGTCGCGTAGCAACTCGTTGAGCGAGGTTTTGGCGCGGGTCTGCGCATCCACGCGCTTGACAATGACGGCGCAGTACAGGCTGTACTTGCCGTCAGCGCTGGGCAGATTGCCTGAGACCACGACCGAGCCAGAGGGGATGCGCCCGTAGCTCACTTGACCGGTGGCGCGGTCATAAATTTTGGTACTTTGGCCGATGTACACGCCCATGGAAATTACCGAGTTTTCTTCCACGATAACGCCCTCGACTACTTCAGAGCGCGCGCCAATAAAGCAGTTGTCTTCGATGATGGTGGGGCCCGCCTGAAGGGGTTCTAGCACGCCGCCAATACCGACACCGCCGCTCAAATGCACATTCTTGCCGATCTGCGCGCAGGAGCCCACCGTAGCCCAGGTGTCCACCATGGTGCCTTCGTCGACGTAAGCGCCGATGTTGACGTAGGAGGGCATGAGCACCGCGCCCTTGCCGATATAGCTGCCCCGACGGGCCACGGCCGGCGGTACCACGCGCACGCCGGCGGCTTTCATTTGCGCCTCGTCAAGGTGCGAGAACTTGGTTTGCACTTTGTCGTAAAAACCGAGTTCACCGGCCTTCATCACATTGTTGTCGCGCAGACGAAAGCTCAGAAGCACCGCTTTTTTGATCCACTGGTGGGTAGTCCACTGGCCCACGGCCTGGCGTGTGGCTACGCGCAAGCTGCCGTTGTTCAGTTGGGTGATGGTGTGCTCGACCGCATCGCGCACGGACTGCGGCGCCGATGCAGCAGACAGGTTGGCCCGGTCTTCCCAGGCGGCGTCCACGATGGTTTGAAGTTCTTGTGTCATTAGGGCTTTCTTCTTCAGTTTTGATCAGTTATTGAGGGTGGCAGGGCTGGTTCGCCCTTGTACAAAAGACACGATGCGCTGGGCGGCCTCTAAACACTCTGCCGTTTCGGCCACCAGCGCCATGCGGATGTAGCCATCGCCCGGGTTGTGGCCCTGGGCGCTGCGGGCGAGGTAACTGCCGGGCAGGACAGTGACATTGTAGGCAGCGTACAAATCGCGGGCAAAGGCCTCGTCGTTCTCACCGGTATGGGCCCACAGGTAAAACCCGGCATCGGGCAGTTGCACCTGCATGACCGATTGCAACAATGGCGTGACTTGGGCAAATTTTTGCCGGTAGAGCGCACGGTTGAGTTGCACATGCGTCTCGTCATTCCAGGCCGCAATGCTGGCGCTTTGTACTACCGGGCTCATGGCACTGCCGTGGTAGGTGCGATAGCGCAAAAACGCGGCCATCAGGGCCGCGTCGCCGGCGCAAAAACCGCTGCGCATACCCGGCACGTTGCTGCGCTTGGACAGGCTGCTGAACATCACCAGGTTTTTAAAATCAGTGCGGCCCAGTTGCGCTGCTGCTTGCAGTGCACCCAAAGGCGGCGTGTCGCGAAAATAGATTTCGCTATAGCACTCGTCCGATGCGATGACAAAGCCATAACGGTCTGAGAGTGCAAAAAGCTGCTCCCATTCGGCCAGGGGCATGACGGCCCCCGCCGGATTGCCCGGACTGCAAACAAACAAAAGCTGCGCGCCCGCCCAGACGGACTCAGGCACGCTGGCCCAATCCTGTGCAAAGTTGCGCTGCGGCACCGATGGCACGAACCAGGGAGTGGCCCCGCCCAGCAAAGCCGCACCTTCGTATATTTGGTAGAAAGGGTTGGGACACACGACATAACTGTGTTGCCCATTGGCTGCGGGCCCAAGCACGGTTTGCGCAAATGCAAACAAGGCTTCGCGCGAGCCGTTGACGGGCAGGATCTGGTCTGGCGCACGCACCGCGATCCCGTAGCGGCGCGCCATCCAATCGGCGATGCTTTGGCGCAAGGCCAGCTCGCCCGCAGTGGCCGGATAGCTCGCCAATCCGGTGCCTGCAATGGCCTCGCAAAAGGCCGCTTTGATGAGTTCGGGCGTGGCGTGGCGTGGCTCGCCAATACCCAAGCTAATGGGGGTATAGGCCGGGTTGGGGGTAACGCCGGCAAACAGCGCGCGCAGGCGTTCAAAGGGGTAAGCCTGCAATTGCGACAAATGGGGATTCATACGGCGTTATTATCCTTCACCGCCGCTGTACAAGCGGGCACCTAGGCCTATTGCAAGCGCGGTGATCATGGCGTCTGAGGAGTGTGTCGATGCAGGAAGCTTTGCCCCCCGGGGCTCAATATAAGGCCTTGAACCTTGCCGGAGCTCTGGAGTTCTTGGGCGATGCGCAGGCGGTGCGCGAATTGCTCGCACCTTTGGTGCGCTCGCTGGATGCCGATTTGCCACATATCGAGCAATTGCTCGATGGCGGTGATCTGGCCACCGTGGCCCGCATGCTGCACAGCATGAAGGGCTTTGTTCCCGTGTTTTGTTTTGACGCCTTGGCCCAAGAACTGATGCGGGTGGAGAAGGCGTCCCGTGCGATCGACACCCTGGCGGTGCGTGCCGACGTGTCGGCCTTGCTGCCCCGATTGCGCCGTTTGGTGGGCGAGGCGCAGGACTATCTACGCCAAAGCCCCTAGGCCGGCGTGCCGACAGGCGCCGGGGGCGCTATCATCAGGGCCTCGCTGGACCCCGGTGTGGGCAGCTTTATCTAATTAAATCAATAACTTAGCTAATTCAGTTTCCCGCCGTGCGCCTCAATTCCATCAAGTTGTCGGGTTTTAAATCGTTTGTGGAACCGACCAATTTCCTGTTGCCAGGGCAACTGGTCGGTGTGGTCGGCCCCAATGGCTGCGGCAAGTCCAACATCATGGACGCGGTACGCTGGGTTTTGGGCGAGAGCCGCGCCAGCGAGTTGCGCGGCGAGTCCATGCAAGACGTCATCTTCAATGGCACCAACAACCGCAAGGCGGCCAGCCGGGCCAGCGTGGAGTTGGTGTTTGACAACAGCGACCATCGCGCAGGCGGTCAGTGGGGCCAGTTCACCGAAATTGCGGTGCGCCGAGTGCTTACCCGTGACGGAACTTCCAGCTACTACATCAACAACCAGGCGGTGCGCCGGCGTGACGTGCAAGACGTGTTTTTGGGCACGGGCCTGGGCCCGCGTGCCTACGCCATCATCGGGCAGGGCACGATCAGCCGCATCATCGAATCCAAGCCCGAGGAGTTGCGTTTGTTTTTGGAGGAGGCTGCGGGCGTCTCTAAATACAAAGAGCGCCGCCGCGAGACCGAAAACCGGCTGGCCGACACACGCGCCAACCTGACGCGCGTCGAAGACATTTTGCGCGAACTCAATAGCAGCCTGGAAAAGCTGGAGCGCCAGGCTGAGATTGCCCTCAAGTACAAGACCATGCAGGTCGAGGTGACGCACAAGCAGCACCAGATTTGGTATTTGCGCCGCGCCGAAGCGCAGGCGGAGCAAGTGCGCTTGCAAAAAGACGCCCAGGCCGCCGTCAACGCGCTGGAGTCCCGCCTGGCCGATGTGCGCCATGTCGAGGCCGAACTCGAAACCGTGCGCCAAGCCCATTACGCTGCGGCCGACATCGTCAACCAAAGCCAAGGCCTGCTTTACGAAGCCAGTGGCGAAGTCGGACGCCTGGAGGCAGAAATCCGCTATGTGGTGGAAAGCCGCCAACGTGTTGAGCAGCGATTGCTGATGCTGCAAGCGCAAATCGGCCAATGGGCCGAGCGCAAGGCCCAAGCCCTGCAAGAGCGCGAACAACTCAGCCTTTCCAGCAGCCAGGGCGCCGAGCAGTCCGAAGTGCTGGCCGGCCAACTGGAAGAACACAGCCAGCGCTTACCCGCCCTGGAAGAGGCGGTGCAAACCGCCCAAAGCGCCTCGGACCGCCAGCGCACGGCAGTGACCGAGGTGCAGCAGTCTTTGGTGGTGTTGGCGTCCGAGCAGCGCGGTATCCAAGAGCAAGTGCGCCAGCTCTCTGTGCGGCGCGAGCGTCTGCAAGCGGACCGCAATGCGCTGGCGCAGACCGATCTAAGCCATTTGGAACAGCTGCAAGCGCAGTTTGACGAGGCTCAAGCCCACGCCCAGGACGCCCAAGAACGCTTGCACACCTTGCAAGAAGCGACGCCCCAGCTCGACGAGGCGCGCCGCACGCAGCAGGCCCAGGTCAACACCGATGCCGCGCGCTTAGCCGACGTCTCGGCCCGCTTGGAGGCCCTCAAAGCCTTGCAAGAACGCCTGCGCACCGACGAAAAGCTCAAACCCTGGCTGAGCAAGCACGGCCTGGTTGATTTGCAAGGCCTGTGGACACGCATTACCGTGCTGCCGGGCTGGGAAAACGCGATTGAAGCGGCCCTGCGCGACCGCCTGGGCGCCCTGGAAGTCTCGCGCCTTGAAATGGTGCAGGCCTTCGTCCAAGACCTGCCGCCCACCAAGCTGTCTTTCTACACCCGCCCCAGCGCGGGCCTGCCCGCCGGGAAAGCGCCATTGGCGCCCCTGGTGGACAAAGTGCAGGTGCACGACGCTGGCCTGGCCGCCGTACTCGCGGACTGGCTGCGCGGTTGCTACGCCGCGCCCGACATGGACACCGCCTTTGCCCAGCGTGGCCTTTTGCAGGCGGGCGAAACCTTGTTTGTGGCCCAAGGCCATGCCATAGCGGCCCACAGCGTGGGCTTTTACGCGGCTGATGCCGAGCAAGCTGGCTTGCTGGCGCGCGCCCAGGAAATCCAAAATCTCGAAAAAGACGTGCGCGCCCAAAGCCTAATGGCCGAGCAATCGCGCTTGGCACTGGCGCGCGCGGAGAGCGCCTACGCCCAGGCCAGCGCCCAACTGGTGGAAGTGCGCCGCCAAGCCCAAGAAACCCAGGCCACCAGCCATGCGCTACAAGTGGAGGTTTTGCGCCTGTCGCAGCAAGCCGAACAAACCCGCCAGCGCAGCAGCGAGATCGAATCAGACGCGGCCGAAGTGGACGCCATGCTCGAAGACTTGCAAGGCCGCGGCCTGGAAGCCGAAGCGCGTTTTGAGACGCTGGATATCCAGCTGGCCGAATCCCAAGAAGAACATGCCAATTTGCAGGAGCGCGCTTTGGAATGCCAGGCCCAGCTCGAGCAAGCCCGGGCAGAGCAGCGCACTCTGGAGCGCCAGTTGCAAGAGTCGGCCTTTGCGCAGCGCAGCCTGCAGGCGCGCACCGAGGAGATGGACCGCGCGGTCGAGACCGCTGACGCCCAAAGCATTGCCGTGCACGAAGAGGCCCAGCGCGCCCAGGACGAGCTGCAGCAGCTCTCTGACGCCACCGCCCAAAACGGCTTGCAAGCAGCGCTCAGCCTCAAAGCCGAACGCGAGCTGGAGCTGGCCGCCAAACGCAGCACCTACGAGGACCTGACGGCCACCCTGCGCAGCCAGGACGAGCGCCGTTTGCAGCTCGAGCGCGAACTCGACCCGCTGCGCCAGCGCATCACCGATTTGCAGCTCAAAGAGCAGGCCGCCCGCCTGGGCTTTGAGCAGTACGAAAACCAGCTTTTCGAGGCCCAGGCCGATCTGGCCGCCATCGGCCAAAGCCTGGAAGGCGTCTCGGTGCGTTTGTCGGCCTTGCAGTCCGAGATCGACCGCCTGCACCGCGATATTGCCGATCTGGGCGCGGTCAACCTGGCCGCCCTCGATGAGCTGACCGCCAGCCGCGAGCGCAAAGAGTTTTTGGACGCCCAAAGCCTGGACCTGAACGAAGCCATGGCTACGCTGCAAGACGCGATCCGCAAAATCGACGCCGAAACGCGGGAGTTGCTCTCGGGCACTTTCAATGAAGTGAACCGCCACTTTGGCGAAATGTTCCCGCAGCTTTTTGGCGGCGGAAATGCTCGCTTGGTAATTACCGGCGACGAGATTTTGGACTCGGGCGTACAGGTGTTTGCCCAGCCGCCGGGCAAAAAGAACCAAACCATCGCGCTGCTCTCGGGTGGCGAGAAGGCCTTAACCGCGATTGCCCTGGTGTTTGCGATATTCCAGCTCAACCCGGCGCCGTTTTGCCTGCTTGACGAAGTGGATGCGCCCCTGGATGATGCCAACACCGAGCGCTATTGCAAGCTGGTGGCGCGTATGAGCGCGGGCACGCAGTTTTTGTTTATCAGCCACAACAAAATTGCCATGGAAATGGCCGAGCAACTCATTGGGGTCACCATGCAAGAGCAGGGCGTCTCGCGCATCGTGGCCGTAGACATGGAAGCAGCCGTTGGATTGGTGGAGGCGGCCTGATGGCCGGCCACCGTTCGCGGGCACCAGGACGGAGGGCATCGCATGAGTGAATTGCAAATCGGTCTCTTGGTTTTAGGCGCCCTGGCGCTGGTGGCTTTGCTGGCTTACAACCGCTGGGCCGATCGGGCCCACGCGCCGCGCCAGGCAGATCTGCATGGCGGCGAGGGCCATGGCGGTGATGCCCCTAGCTTTACTGAGCCCGCCTTTGACGACTCGGGATTTACCAGTCTGAACCTGTCGGTCGCCACCCCGCGCCGCCCGGCGATTGACGATTTGATCGACGCGGTGGCCGCCGTCAACCTAGACCCTGGCGTGCTTGCCGTCTCGGGCGAGGCCGCAGTCGCCGCCTTTCCGGGCAGTTGGCGCGTGGGCAGCAAACCCTTCCTGATTGAAGGCCTGCATGCGGACACCCAGGTCTGGGAGACGCCGCATGCGGGTGCCCGCTACATGGCCTTTCAAACCGCGGTGCAACTGGCTAACCGCGCCGGTGCACTCAACGACATCGAATACTCCGAGTTCACCGTCAAAACCCAGGCCTTTGCCGATGCGGTGGGCGCGACGCCCGAGTTTCGCGAGATGCGCGACGAGGTGGCCCGCGCCCGGGAGCTCGACCAATTTGCCAGCGCGCATGACGCCCAGCTAGGCCTGAACCTGCGCGCCCGCCACGCCGCTTGGAGCCCGGGCTATGTCAGCCAGGTGGCGGCGCAGTTTGGCTTTGTGGCCGGCCAGTTGCCCGGGCGCATGGTGTTGCCAGCGCCCACCGATGGCCTTCCGCCTTTGCTATCGCTCACCTTTGACAGCCAGGCTGCACTGGCCGAAGACCCGGCGCAGTCGGCCATTTACGAGCTGGTCTTGCACCTGGACGTGCCCCATGTGGACCGCGCCGAACAGCCCTTCGAGCGCATGTGCCAATCGGCCCAAGGTATGGCGCAGGCCATGGACGGCGTGATCACCGACGACAACGGGCAGGCTTTGCCCTACCAGTCGCTCGATAGCATCAGCGCGGAACTGCAACACCTGTACGACAAGCTGGAGCAACGCGAATTGGCGCCCGGTTCGGCGCTGGCGCGCCGGCTTTTCTCCTGAGGCGCAGTCATGGGCACTGCGTCTGCACAACGCGTGGAGGAGCTGCGCTCCCTGTTGCAGCACCACGGCCATCTCTATTACGTGCTGGACGCACCCGCACTGCCCGATGCCGAGTACGACCGCTTGTTTCGCGAACTGCAAGATTTAGAGACCCAGCACCCCGATTTGCGCACCCCCGACTCGCCTACCCAGCGCGTAGGCGGCAAGCCCCTGGCGCAGTTTGACAGCGTGCGCCATGCCGTGCCCATGCTCAGCATCCGCACCGAAACCGATACGCAGGCCAGTGGCGCGCAGGCTTTTGATACTCGCATCCGCAAAGAGCTTGAGCTTCCCGAGGGCGCAGCCCCGGTGCAGTACGTCACCGAGCTCAAATTTGACGGTCTGGCCATGAGCCTGCGTTACGAAAATGGCCTGCTGGTGCAGGCCGCCACGCGGGGCGACGGCGAGTACGGCGAGGACGTGACGCACAACATTCGCACCATCGGGCAAATTCCGCTGCGCCTAAAAGACGCGCCGTCGCTGCTCGAGGTGCGCGGCGAGGTGTATATGCGCCGCGATGATTTCGAGTCGCTCAACGCCCGCCAGCGCTTGCGCATAGCCGCAGGCGAAAAGGGCGAGAAGACCTTTGTCAACCCCCGCAATGCCGCCGCAGGTGCGGTACGCCAGCTGGACCCGGCCATCGCTGCCCAGCGCCCGCTGCGCTTTTTCGCTTACGGCGTGGGCCTGGTGCAAGGCGGCCCAGCTTGGGCGACGCATCACGCACTGCTGCAAGCGCTCAAGGCCTGGGGCTTCCCCGTGGCCGAACAAACCAGCACCGCGTTGGGGGCGGACGGCCTGCTCGCGTTTTATGAGCGTACCGGCGCGCAGCGCGGGCAATTGCCTTTTGATATTGACGGGGTGGTCTACAAAGTCAACAGCCTGGCCTTGCAGCAGCGCCTGGGCTTTGTCAGCCGCGAGCCGCGTTGGGCGGTGGCGCATAAATACCCGGCACAAGAGCAAATCACCACCGTGCTGGACATCGACGTGCAGGTCGGGCGCACTGGCAAGCTCACGCCGGTGGCCAAGCTCGCGCCGGTGTTTGTCGGCGGCGTGACGGTCACCAACGCCACGTTGCACAACGAGGACGAGGCGCGCCGCAAAGACGTGCGTTTGGGTGACCAGGTGATCGTGCGCCGCGCCGGCGACGTGATCCCCGAGGTGGTCAGCGTTCTGCCCGACAGCATGCAGCGGCCCGACCGGGGCGCCATGTTCACCATGCCGCGCATCTGCCCGGTATGTGGCTCGCAGGCGCTGCGCGAAGAGGACGAGGCCGACTACCGCTGCACTGGCGGTCTGTTTTGCAGCGCCCAGCGCAAGCAGGCGTTTTTGCACTTTGTGCAGCGGCGCGCCGTGGAGGTCGAGGGCCTGGGCGAAAAGCTGGTCGACCAGCTGGTCGATGCTGGTCTGGTCAGAACCTTGCCCGATTTGTACCGCCTCGGTGTTGCCGCCTTTGCGGCGCTGGACCGCATGGCCGAAAAATCCGCCAATAACTTGGTGGAGGCGCTGGAGAAGTCCAAGGCCACGACTTTGCCCCGGTTTTTGTACGGCTTGGGCATTCGCCATGTGGGCGAGGCCACGGCCAAGGCGCTGGCGCGGCACTTTGGCTCCATGGACGCCATCATGCAGGCCAGCGAGGCCGATTTGCTGCTGGTCAATGACGTGGGGCCCACCGTGGCGCAAAGCATTCACACGTTTTTTGCGCAAGCGCACAACCGCGAGGTGGTAGAGCAACTGCGCGCCTGCGGCCTGCACTGGCCCGCGATGGAAGCGACCTCGGATGCGCCCAAACCGCTGGCGGGTCTGACCTTTGTGATCACCGGCACCTTGCCCACGCTGGGGCGCGACGCGGCCAAAGCGCTGATCGAAGACGCCGGCGCCAAAGTGGCCGGCTCGGTGAGCAAGAAAACCAGCTTTGTGCTAGCCGGCAGTGAGGCCGGAAGCAAACTGGACAAGGCCTTGGAACTCGGAGTGCCCGTGATTGATGAGGCCGCCTTACATACCATGCTGGAGGCAAGCTGATGACTGTGCGAGAAATCCTCAAGATGGGCGATGCCCGCCTGCTGCGCCAGGCGCAAAAAGTGCCGGCGTTTGACACTGACGCCTTGCACCTGTTGGTGCTTGATTTGCACGACACCATGCGCGCAGCCAATGGCGCGGGCCTGGCGGCGCCCCAAATTGGCGTGGATTTGCAGGTTGTGGTGTTCGGCTCGGACGAGCGCAACCCGCGCTACCCGGACCGCCCGCTGGTGCCGCGCACGGTCTTGGTCAACCCGGTGATTACGCCGCTGGGCGAAGACATGGAGTCCGACTGGGAGGGCTGCCTCTCGGTGCCCGGCCTGCGTGGCCAGGTGCCGCGCTTTGCGCGCATCCGCTACACCGGTTGGGACGCCTTTGGTGAGCCGATTGACCGTACGGTCGAAGGTTTTCACGCCCGGGTGGTGCAGCACGAGTGCGACCACTTATGGGGCAAGCTGTACCCCATGCGCATGCGTGATTTCACGCAGTTTGGGTTTACCGAGGTCTTGTTCCCCGGTATTGCTGCCGACGAGGATGATTAGCGACAGGAGTGGCTTGCGGTGCTTTGCCCGCTGGGACCGTTTCATTTTTATCAGGAGACTATTTATGACTACAACTGCTTCACGATGGGGGCTGCGCGCCCGCTTCAGGGCCCTTCTGCAACTGACTTTGCTCGGCGTTTTATGCCTTGCAGGTGGCGTGGTCGCGGCCGATACCGGCACCGTGACGGTGCAGTGGCTGGGCCAATCGGCCATGAAAATCACCAGTGCGCGTGGCAAAGTCATCGTCATTGATCCCTGGTTGATCAGCAACCCCAAAACACCGGCCGAATTCAAGAAACTTGAGGCCTTGGGCAAAGTCGATTTGATTTTGCTCACCCATGCCCACTTTGACCATATCGCCGATGCGCCCGCGCTCTCGGCGATGAACAAAGCGCCCGTGTACGCGCCCGCTGGTTTGGCCGATTCTTTCGCCACGCTGGGCGTGATGCCGGTGGAGATGGCGCCGCGCTTTAACAAAGGCGGTGTGGTGTTCCCCTTGGGGCCGGAAGCGGGCATCAAAATCATCGCCACCCACGCCGAGCACAGCTCAGAATTTCGCTGGAAAAACCCCGAAACCGGTAAAGATGAAATGCGCCTGGGCGGCGAGCCCATGGGTTACATCGTGGAACTGGAAAACGGTTTTCGGATTTACCACATGGGCGACACCGGCATTTTTGGCGATATGAAGTTGATCGGCGAGCTCTACAAGCCCGACTTAATTTTGATCCCCATCGGCAGCCACTTTGTGATGCCGCCGGTCGACGCCGCCTACGCCACGCGCGAGCTGCTCAAGCCCAAATTTGCCATCCCCATGCACTACGGAACCAACGCTTTGCTGCGCGGCACGCCCAAGGAGTACACGGATGCGCTGGGACAGTCCGCCACCAAAGTTTTGGTGCTGGAGCCAGGCGCTATTGCGCGCTTTTAAACGCCGTCGGCTGCGGCCTAGCCCGCGTCTTTGAGCGCCTTAGCCACTTGCGTGACCAAGGCGGGGCCTTGGTAAATCAGGCCGGTATAAATCTGCACCAGGTCGGCCCCGGCGGCGCGTTTTTCCAGCGCGTCGGCGGTGCTGGCAATGCCGCCCACGCCAATGATCGGAAACTGTGGTCCCAGCGCAGTGCGCAGTTGGCGAATCACCAAGGTGCTCTGGGCCCGCACTGGCGCACCCGAGAGGCCGCCGGTCTCTTGCGCATGCGCCAGACCCCGCACCGCCTCGCGGCCTAGCGTGGTGTTGGTGGCGATCACGCCGTCCATGCGGTGGCGCAACAAGGTCGCAGCAATGGCCTGAATTTGGTCGGCGTCCAAATCAGGCGCTATTTTCAGAAAAATGGGCACGTGCTTGGGCTGTTTACTGCCGCTGGCATCCAAGGTGGCGTGCAACTGCGCTAACTCGGCACGCCGCGCGGCGATGGCCGAAAGCAGGCCGTCCAGTGCCTCGTCGCTTTGCAAAGAGCGCAGGTTGTGGGTGTTGGGGCTGGAGATATTGACGGTGACGTAGTCGGCATGGCCATAGACGCCATCGAGGCAGCGCAGGTAGTCGTCGGTGGCGCGCTCGATGGGCGTGGCCGCGTTTTTGCCGATATTGAGGCCTAGCAGCAGGCCGGGGTTCTTGTCGCGGCGCAGGCGCGAGGCCTGTACATGCCGGATAAATGAATCCAGCCCGCCGTTGTTAAAGCCCAGGCGATTGATCAGGGCCTGCGCCTGGGGCAACCGGAACATGCGTGGCTTGGGGTTGCCGCTTTGGGGCAGTGGCGTGACCGTGCCCACTTCCACAAAGCCAAAGCCCATGGCGCCCAGGGCGTCGATGCAGCGTGCGTTTTTGTCCAGGCCGGCGGCCATGCCCACGCGGTTGGGAAAGCGCAGGCCTGCCAAGTGCACCGGGTCGTGCACCTGCTTTTGGGCATAGGCCCACTGCAGCGGCGTGCCCTGGGTGCGCGCCAGCAGGGCCAGGGTACGGTCGTGCGCCACCTCGGGGTCCATGCGGAATAAAAGGGGGCGTAAAAGGCCGTAGGGCACCAGAGACATCGGATAATTCCCGCAGATTTCAAAACAACAGGCATTGTCCCCCATCCCCGCCATGACCCAAGCTTCCAGCACGCCCACCAGCCTGAGCCAGGACGAACTCAAAACCATGGTCGGCCGCGCCGCGCTGGACTACGTGGTGCGCGGCCAGTGGGTGGGCGTGGGCACGGGCTCGACGGTCAATAAATTTATCGATGCGCTGGCCGATATCCGCCACGACATCCCTGGCGCCGTCTCCAGCTCGGTGGCCAGCACCGAGCGCTTGCGCGCCCTGGGCATCGAGGTGCGCGACGCCAACGCGGTGGAGCGCCTGGCCGTCTACATCGACGGTGCGGACGAAATTGATGGCCACGGCTACATGATCAAAGGCGGTGGCGCGGCGCTCACCCGGGAAAAAATTGTGGCTGCCCAGTCAGAGTGCTTTGTTTGCATCGCCGACGCCTCCAAGCGGGTGCCCGTGCTTGGGCGGTTTCCGCTGCCCGTCGAGGTGATTCCCATGGCCAGCGCACGCATCGTGCGCCAGTTTGCCGCTCTAGGCGGGCAGGCCAGCCTGCGCATGGCCGGAGAAAAACCCGTGGTCACGGACAACGGCCAGCACCTGCTGGACGTGCGTGGGCTCTCGATTACCGATCCGCTGGGCTTTGAGGCCCAGGTCAGCCAATGGCCGGGCGTGGTGACGGTGGGTGTGTTTGCCTTTCAGCGCGCCCATATTTGCCTGCTGGGCACGCCCGAGGGCGTGCAGACCCTGCGGTTTTAGGCTGCCTTGGGCGAAGCGCTGCCCAGCATGCGCTCGACGTAGCGGGCGATCAGGTCGATCTCCAGATTCACCCGCGCACCGGCCTGCAGCGCGTGCAAGGCGGTGTTTTGCACGGTGTGGGGGATGAGGTTGATGCTGATTTCGCAGCCTTGTGCGCTATCGGTCACGCGGTTGACTGTCAAGCTCACGCCGTTGATGGTGATGGAGCCTTTGTAGGCCAAAAACTTACCCAGCGCCGCCGGGGCCAGCACGCGCAACTCCCAGCTTTCGCCCACTTGCGCAAAGTGGCTGACATGCCCGATGCCGTCCACATGGCCGCTGACCAGGTGCCCGCCCAGGCGGTCGTTGGCGCGCAAGGCTTTTTCCAGGTTGACCGGGCCGGCGCGGTCCAGGCCTGCGGTTTTGTCCAGCGATTCGGCGGAGACGTCCAGCGAGAAAGCATGGCTCTCGGGCAGCAAGCGGGTGACCGTCATGCAGGCGCCGTTGATGGCGATGCTGTCGCCCAGGCCTGCGTCGTCTAGATAGCCCGGCGGGCAGCGCACCGTTAGGCGCTTGCCGTGGCCCGGGCCTTCGCCCAGGTCGGCGCTGTCAGTGATGTGGCCCACGCCGGTGATGATGCCTGTGAACATAAATGCGTCTTTAAATGTAATGTAAAAAGAGTTTAAAAGTCAGCCTGTCCGCGCACCTGGGCCACGATGCGCACATCGGGCCCGATGGGCTGGGCGCTTTGAAAATCCAGCGCCAGGCCTTGGCTAAGCGCCGTCCAGGGCCCGGCGTTGGACATGCCTGCGCCTTGGCCCAGCCACAGCGGGGCCAGATACACCAGCAACTCGTCGACCAGGCCAGCGGCGATCAGCGAGCCATTGAGTTGGTGGCCCGCTTCGATATGCACTTCGTTGAAATGGCGCGCCGCCAAGTCGGCGGCCATGGCACGCAAATCCACTTTGGCTGGCGCACCGTCTGCGCCCGGCGGCCCGGGCAGGTACACGATCTGCACGCCCGCCTGGCGCAAGGCGGCCTCACGCGCGGCGTGGGGCTGGGCGGCATAAATCAGCACTGGGCGCTGCACGCCGAAAAGCGGCGCGCCGGGCGGCGTTTGCAGCGCGCTGTCCACGATCACCAAGCTGGGCTGGCGCTCTGTGGGCACGAGGCGCACGTCCAGGCGCGGGCGGTCTTGCAGCACAGTGCCCACGCCGGTGAGCACCGCGCAGGCGCGGGCGCGCCAGGCGTGGCCGTCGGCGCGCGCCTCGGGGCTGGTAATCCATTGGCTTTGCCCATTGGGCAGGGCGGTCACGCCGTCCAGCGAGGCGGCCACTTTGAGACGCATCCAGGGCCGCTGGCGCAGCATGCGGCTGAAAAAACCGATATTGAGCGCGCGCGCTTCGCGCTCTCCAGCGCCGACCTCGACCTGCACGCCGGCAGCGCGCAGCCGCGCAAAGCCAAGGCCTGCGACCAGCGGGTTGGGGTCTTGCACCGAGGCGACGACGCGGGTAACGCCCGCCTGAATCAGCGCGTCGCAGCAAGGGCCGGTGCGGCCCAGGTGAGCGCAGGGCTCCAAGGTGACATAGGCGGTGGCGCCTTGGGTGCGGTGCCCGTTTGCTTGGGCTTGGCGCAGGGCCATGATTTCGGCATGCGGGCCGCCAGCGGCCTGCGTGTGGCCTTGGCCGATCACGCTACCGTCAGCGCCCACCAGCACACAGCCCACGCGCGGGTTGGGCGAGGTCAGGCTGGTAGCCGATTCGGCCAGGCGCAAGGCGGCGGCGATGTGGGGCATAAGGGGTAGCCAAACAGGCGCGGGGCGGGTGCCCGAGCCCAGTTTAGTTATTGACCTCGTTCACCAGGGTTTTGAAGTCGTCAATGTCTTCAAAACTGCGGTACACGCTGGCAAAGCGAACGTAGCCCACTTTGTCGAGCTTTTTGAGTTCGCGCATGACGAGTTCGCCGATGCGGGTGGACGAGACTTCGCGCAGGCCCGATGTCAGCAACTTTTCCTGAATACGCTCCACGGCGCCGTCGATCTGCTCCGTGCTGACGGGCCGCTTGCGCAAGGCCAGTTTCATGGAGCCAATAATCTTGCCCTGCTCAAAGTCAATGCGGCGTCCGTCTTTTTTGACCACCACCGGGTAGCTGACGTCGGCCCGTTCGTAGGTGGTAAAGCGCTTCTCGCAAGCGCCGCATTGGCGACGCCTGCGGATGAAGTCCCCGTCTTCGGCCATGCGGGTTTCCACCACAGGTGTTTCCGAATGACTACAAAACGGGCACTTCATAGGGCTTAGCCGTATACCGGAAAGCGGGCCGTCAGCGCATGTACTTTGGCGCGCACAGCGGCGATGTTGGCCGCGTCGTGCGGGTTGTCCAGCACATCGGCGATCAGGTGCGCGGTGGCGCGGGCTTCCTCGTCCTTGAAGCCGCGCGTGGTCATGGCTGGAGTGCCGATGCGCACGCCGCTGGTGACCATGGGTTTCTCCGGGTCGTTGGGGATGGCGTTTTTGTTGATCGTCATATGGGCATCGCCCAGCACGCGTTCGGCGTCTTTGCCGGTGATGTTCTTGGAGCGCAAATCGACCAGCATCACATGGCTTTGGGTGCCTCCGCTGACGATGCGCAGGCCGCGCTCGGTCAGGGTTTTGGCCACGATGTCGGCGTTGGTTAGCACCTGCTGCTGGTAGGCTTTAAAGCCTTCACCCTGGGCTTCTTTAAAGGCTACGGCCTTGGCAGCGATCACATGCATCAAGGGGCCGCCTTGCAGACCGGGGAACATAGCGCTGTTGATCGCTTTTTCATGCTGCGCCTTCATCAGGATAATGCCGCCGCGCGGGCCGCGCAGGCTTTTGTGCGTGGTGGAAGTGACCACATCGGCATGCGGCACTGGGTTGGGGTACAGGCCTGCGGCAATGAGGCCGGAGTAGTGCGCCATGTCCACCAGGAAAATTGCGCCTACGTCTTTGGCCACCTTGGCAAAGCGCGCAAAGTCGATGTGCAGCGAATAAGCGCTGGCGCCGGCGATGATCAGCTTGGGTTTGGACTCGTGGGCTTTGCGCTCCATGGCGTCATAGTCAATCGCTTCGTTGGCATCTAAGCCGTAGCTGACCGCGTTAAACCACTTGCCGCTCATGTTGAGTGCCATGCCGTGGGTCAAGTGGCCCCCTTCGGCCAGGCTCATGCCCATGATGGTGTCGCCGGGCTTGAGGAAAGCTAGGAATACCGAGACGTTG
>Ga0214919_10003904_pt1 | contig 22148 bp, 22 predicted proteins | sample LL1503_MetaG_FD_177994 | JGI IMG/M metagenome (GOLD analysis project Ga0214919, IMG submission 177994) | Freshwater microbial communities from Lake Lanier, Atlanta, Georgia, United States - LL-1503 | ecosystem: Environmental > Aquatic > Freshwater > Lake | place: USA: Georgia | collected... | reverse complement strand
CAACCTTGGGTAATTTTTTTTTGGCCAACAGCCGAATATCTTCTATATTGATGGCTTGATGAATATTCATAAGTACTGCTTGAAGTTTGATTGCCATGATAGTCTTTTTGTGATGAAATTCAAAGAAAAAACTGACTTTCGTGTTTATGAAAAGGGCGCTTCGCTATGGCTGAACTCATACTGCATCACTTTGCGCAATCACCTTTTGCCGAAAAGATACGCCTAATGTTGGGGTTTAAACAATTGGCCTGGAAGGAAGTTCATCTACCCTTGGTCATGCCTAAGCCCAAACTGTTGGCACTCACGGGTGGTTATAGAAGAACACCTGTATTACAGATGGGTGCGGATATTTATTGCGACACCTCGTTGATTGCGCAAATCATCGATGATATTCAACCAGAACCCCATGTCTATCCACCATCATGCGATGCGCTCACGCGTTTGTTGTCACAATGGGCAGATACCATGCTTTTTCCTGCCCTTAGTGGTTTTAATTTTCAACCCCAAGGTGCTGAGTATTTTTTTAAAGAAATGAAAACTGAACAAGCCCAAGCATTGATCGCTGATCGAATGGCGATGCGGGGTGGTCAAGAAAGAATCACGTATGAAGATGCACACGGATTGGTTGTCTCCTATTTAAACCAAATGAATCAAATCCTCAAAGACAATCGCTTCATTTGTGGAAATCAACCCAGTTTGGCAGATTTTTCTTGCTACCATCCCCTTTGGTTTACTCAAACGCAGGTATCGATTGTGTCGTCTATTTTGAATGACTATCCATTCGTACAATCCTGGTATGAGCGCATGCAGTCATTCGGGCACGGATCGTCCATAATCATCACGGCAGATGAAGCAATCGCTATCGCTCTCCAAGAGACACCTCAGCCCTTACCTAAAGAAAAATATATCGATTTACACGCTATTGAATTAGGATCTGAGGTGGAGATCCGCGCACAAAGTTTGGGAACCGAATCCACGCGCGGAAAATTGATTGCAGCCAATCACCATCGATTCACGCTTGAAAGAAGCTCACCTGAAGTTGGCCTTGTTCATGTCCACTTTCCTCGCATGGACTTTGTCTTGAAAAAAATTTGAACCACTCTGAAAGAAGTCCATCATGTCGTACGAAACATTTCAATTCAGCATCAGCGATCACATCGCACGTCTGACACTTTGTAGACCCGACGCCAATAACGCACTCAATTTAAAAATGGCCCAAGAACTTTTGGAAGCCTCGATCATCTGCACAACCGATAAGCGCGTGCGATGCCTCATCATCACAGGTGACGGAAAAATGTTTTGTCCAGGCGGCGATTTAAAAGAAATGAATGCACAGGGCGAAAACAAACCCGCGCATCTTTCAAAAATGGCAATTCATTTGCACGATGCATTAGTAAGAATGGCACACATGAATGCGCCTGTCGTGATAGCGGTTAATGGAACGGCAGCGGGCGCTGGGTTTTCAATGGTGTTGTCAGGTGATTATGTGATCGCCTCTGACAAAGCCAAATTTGTTTCGGCCTACACAGCGTCGGGATTAACGCCCGATGGATCATCGACTTATTATTTGGCCAAGCAAGTAGGCTTGTTGCGCGCCAAAGAACTCATGATGACCAATCGAGTACTCACTGCGCGAGAAGCACTTGAGTGGGGAGTTATCAATCAAGTCGTGGCGCCTGATGAGCTGACGAGCAAAGCCGAGCAAATCGCGTCTCAATTTGCACAAGGCCCGACCCAAGCATTTGGGGGCGTCAAACGAATGTTGCTGGGTGCTTTTTCTCAACCTTTAGAAACTCAATTAGATACCGAAACGCGCACGATTGCATCGATGATGCACACGCATGATGGTCCACACGGATTGGCGTCTTTTTTAGAGAAAAAAACACCCACTTATAAAGGTGAATAATTATTTGAGTCCGCGTTGTTCAACGCTGTGAACATAAGCACCCAAGTGACGACCCATGCGACGTGCCGCGGCATCCGAGTCTCGCATCTGAATGGCCTTCATCACTTTTCCATGCGCTTGCACCACCTCTTCGCGCACCTTGATAGAGTTAAATCCTTTAATATCAGTGGACACATAAAAGGGCTGAGCAATCGCTTTGCTAAACGCAATTAAAAGTTCGTTATGGCCTGCCATCACCACACCCATGTGCCAGTCTAAATTGGCTTGCAAGAAGGATGGGATATCGTGCATATTTTTTTGAATCAATTGATGCGCACGATCCAACTCTATCCAATCATCTGCTGTGTGATTCAAAGCGGCTAAACGCGCAGCTTGTGGCTCAATGGCTTCACGAACCTCTAAGATCGATTGAAAACGAATCCCGTGTCCACGAATAAAAATATTAATTGTTCTTTCTACCGTATACATACTGGGACGTATCACTTCAGAACCACCGTTGCGTCCTGTCTTGGTGGCAATCAATCCATCGGCCTCTAAGATACGCAAAGCTTCACGCACCGAGGCGCGCGAGAGTTGTGTTTGAATCGCCAAATCACGCTCGTTTGGTAAAGGCGTGCCTTGAACTAATTTGCCATCTAATATTTGTTGCCGTAGATGATCGGCAAGAACGTTAGAGGCCTTTGGAACCAGAACGGGTTGAATATCTAATTGAAGAGAATCAAGCATAGATGTATGAGATTATTTTCCTATGAATCGTGGTTGTCGTTTTTCTGAAAAAGCCAGAGCCGCTTCTGAAAAGTCTTGCGTCAACAAACCCAAAACTTGCGTGTGGTTTTCTAACTCCATCGCTGAACACAAACTCGTTGCATCCAAATTGGCCCACATCACACGTTTGGTATGCGTAACACTGAAAGGACTATTTTTTAAAATCAATTGCGCGTGTGCAATGGCATGTGCAAGCAACTGCCCTTCACACACTTGCGATACCAATCCGATTTGCAGCGCCTTTGAACTATCAATGGGTTGACCCGACAGCATGACGTCAAATGCACGTGAGGCTCCGATCAAGCGAGGCAGGTGATAGCTGATACCACACTCACCCGCTGACAAACCCATGCGCACAGCGCCAACATGAAAACTTGCCGATGCACTCGCCACTCGCACATCACAAGCCAAAGCCATTCCAAAGCCAGCGCCAACGGCTACGCCCTCGACAGCAGCAATCATGATTTGTGACGTATTGCGAATTTGTCGAATTACACCGTCAAAACACATTTGCAACTCATAAGATTGCGTGGCGTCCAGACTATAACGTCCCTGAACGTCCAATACCGATTTCAAATCTAAACCCGCACAAAAACTTTTTCCTTGACCCGTCAAAATCACGGCTCTAATGTGCGCATCGTGTTGTATTTCTTTTAAAGTATTTGTTAAATGCACAATAGACTCTGTGGTAATCGAATTCATACGTTCAGGTCGATTGAGTCGAACGATCACCAAATCGTCTTGAATTTTTTCAACTTGCACCGCAGAGTTTGTATTATTCAAATTCATCGTTGATCCATTATTTTTTGGCTGCGCCTACTGCAGAGGGTAATTTACCTAAAACAAATCCAGCATCAACAACAATATTTTGACCAGTGATGGATGAATTTTTTTCAAGCAACCAACACACGGCACTTGCAATTTGTTCGGGTTTACTGATGCGACCCAAAGCCGAGTTATCCATGTATTGCTGCCTCACCCGCTGATAGACGTCGTCGCCAAGCCCGTTACTCATCCACTTTCCTTCAATCATTCCAGGCAACACAGCATTGACGCGAATACGCGGCGCCAGTGCACGCGCCAATGTCAACGTGAGACTATTCAGCGCTGCTTTAGACAATACATAAGGAATCGAGCTACCGCTTCCAATTTGTGCGGCAATCGATGAAACACTCACAATAGCACCACCATCGGGCATGTGTTTTTCAACAGCGCGCGCCATTTGAAAAGGTCCAACGGCATTGACTCCAAACACTTTTAAAAAATCTTCTGCTTGTACGCCATCTAATTGCGTGAGCGGGACAAACTGTGTAATCGCTGCTGTATTGATCAAGTTGTCAATACGACCCCAACGATCTAAAGCGTGTCGAGCAAGATGAACGCAATCGACGTCTAACGCCACATTGCCTTTGACGGCGACGGCCTCGCCCCCCAAGGCTTTGCATTGTCGAACTACCTCGAGCGCCTGTTTCTCATTAGTACTGTAATTAATGATGAGCTTGGCGCCTTCTTTGGCCAATTGAAATGCACAAGCCGCACCCACACCACCCGAACCACCCGTGATGACGACGACTCGTTGTTCTGTTGTATTCATATGGGTTTGCTCCGTGTTGCGATACTTTTCATGTGCTGGCCTCAAAATATTGACGCACCACCGATTCAGCCACACATGCAGGTCGTGTTTCGCCGTCAATTTCCATGGTGACAGTAAACGTCAATTGCAAACCACCTTGGATATCTTCAAGCTTGGTTAATAAAAATCGACCTCGCACACGTGCACCCGATCGAACAGGATTGGTAAAGCGCACTTTATTTAAACCATAGTTGATACCCATTTCACAAAAGGGCAATGTCAGATGGCTCGCATAAAACTGACCGCACAATGAGAGCGTGAGAAATCCGTGTGCAATGGTTCCACCAAATTGCGACTCTTTACGAGCGCGCTTGGGGTTGACATGAATCCATTGAAAGTCACCCGTGGCTTTTGCAAAAAGATCAATGCGTTCTTGTGTGATATCAACCCATTGTGTGACAAAAGACTCTTGCCCCACACTTCGTCTGAGTTGTTCCAAAGTTTGAACAAATGATCCTACATCCATCATGATGATTTTCCAGTGGTTAAAGCAGTGATTTCATCGCGCATGAGTCGCTTCATCAACTTGCCATTGGCATTACGTGGCAGCGGTGTTTGCAAAAAAGTAAATGATTCAGGCACCTTGTAATCAGACAAACGCGACTGACAAAATGTTTTTAATTCTTGATCGGTAATGGGTGACGATCTCAGGCTCACAAATGCGTGCACGCGCTCACCCAAAACCTCGCACGGCTTGGCCACGACAGCGCATTCTTGAACAGAGGGATGCTCGTACAAAGCATTTTCAACTTCGATGGTGTAAATTTTGTAGCCGCCGCGATTGATCATGTCTTTTTTTCGATCCAACACCTTCACATAGCCTTGCTCATCCATGGAACCCAAATCACCTGAGCGCCAATAGCCCGCAATGAAATTTTCTGCAGTTGCCTTTGGGTTATTCCAATAGCCTTTAACAACCATGGGGCCTTTGATCCAAATTTCACCCATTTCATGGGATGGCAGTTGTATGCCTTGGTCGTCGACCACGCACATATCCACACAGGACAATGCAATACCTACCGTGTCGTTGTGATTGACTGTTTCGCCTTGTGGCATCAAGGTGGCGGGAGACGTGGTTTCTGTCGCACCATAGCAATTCATCAAGATGAGACTGCGAACAGTGTCGGCCAGTTTTTCAATCGTTGCCACGGGCATTGGCGCCCCCCCATAGGCACCGACTCGCCATGCACTTAAATTCATCTTGCCAAAATCTTTTTCTAACAAACACAAGTTGTACATGGCGGGCACCATGAGCGTGTGCGTCATTTTTTCTTCGACAGCTAATTTTAAAAATACGGCCGCTTTGAATTGCGGCATCACAATGAGTTTGCAAGCGCTCAACACCATGGTGGTGATGAGAGCGATTAAACCTGTGACATGACTCAATGGCACAGTAACGATCGAGCAATCTTGTGTGGTTAAGCCCATGCCAATTTGATAGTGCATGGACGAATGCACAATTGCGAGGTGCGTGAGCATCGCACCCTTGGGCCTGCCCGTGGTGCCTGATGTGTACAAAATAACTGCAGTGTCTTCCTCAGCGACTTGCGTAATCGTTGATGCATGGTCAATTGCTGTCCATTGTTCGTAACTATCACTACCTGCACATGATTGCATACTGATGCGATACGTTAAATCGGGCGCCTCTTTGGCATCTGGCAATAAAGCACTCAAATCTGCTTCATGAAAAACAGCACGTGCGCCGCAATGTGCGAGTGCGTACGCGAAGCCTGGCTTTTGATCGCGAATACTTAAAGGCACGCTGATGACGCCGATTCGTGCGGCAGCAAACAAAACAACAATAAATTCAATGCGGTTTCCCAGCACCAATGCAATACGCTCGCCCGCAACGATACCTTTGCTTGTTATTGCGCCTGCCAATTGAGTGCTGGCTTGTAAAAGTTGCGTATACGTTAACCGTTTGTCTTCACACACCAATGCAATGCCCTTGGGATTTTTGGCTTGAGCATCAACCAACAATTGATACAAACTAGTGGGTCGATTTTCAAAACAGCGCACCACGCGATCGTTGTAATGCGCTTCTAATCGCATCGCTGGCCAAGTGTCATCCCATATTTTCATAGGTTCAATTTATTGCGGATTGAATTCATGATCCAACAAAAACCAGATCGCTGCTTTTTGCCAATGCAAGCCAGCATGCATGCTGGCATACACACCACCTGGCAAGGCAGTTGGAAAAACAAATTTGAGCGCATTCAAACCTGGTACTTCGTAGCGTTGCACTTTGCTTTTGAGTGCAGGATAAACCATTTTTTCTACGTACTCAGGCGTTAAATGCTTGTGTAACAATTCGTAACTGGCTTTGTCTTTGGCAACCAAACTCAAATCCAAGATGTCCCCCTTGTCACCCGATCGTCCTGTTGCGATGTCACCCACTCTCATGATTGACTCCATATCAATTGTGAAGGAACGCTACTCGCCTGGATGTATCCGTCGAGAACTTCTAATCGATTTCTTTTTTCACTTCTGACACTGCAACCACCTGCAGGACCCGACAGCGTGAGCGAATAAATTTCATCTTCAACCGATTGGGCATCCATTGCGGTTTCGCATTGCGCAGATATATGCACTCGCAACTCAACGGGATCGCCGCGATGCGGTTTTGATTTAGCACCCAGCACAGAATTGAGTCCCACCACATCAATAGAAATAGTATCGGGTGCCCAAGTGTTTAATCGATAACGCAACACATCGGCCGCATTGAGTGCGCGTGCCAATGCACCCTCGCCTGCAAAACCAATTTCAATATCGACTAAAAAGCCTGGGTGCTCGACAAAACCAGCAACTTTGAGAGTGGGTGGTTGGCCCTTGGATTTTGCACCCGTCATGCGAATCGTGTTGCGGCCAATTGATTCAAATTTAATATTTGAAAAATCAACAATTAAATCGGGTGTCATGTAACGCGCGGGGTCATGTACTTCGTACAGCAATTGCAGGGTACATGTGATTGCGTCGACAATGCCTGGGGCGTCTTTTAATACAGAAATATCAGCTGTGCCATCTGCATAAACCTTGGCCAGTGGATAACCCAATTGCGCATAGTCTTGTGCAGAAAGTGGTGGCGGTTTGTTAGCGCCTGCAATCGGTTCGTAATTGCCACCCGTGAGTTGTCCACCGCATTCAAGCAAATGCCCCACAGTCAGAGCACCTGCCAACGCATCTTCCAAATTATTTAGATGTGCGCGAGCAGGCGCGGCAAACAAAGCCGAATCGGCAACGCGTCCTGTGACAACCACATGAGCACCCTCTTCCAAGGCTTGTGAAATTTTTTTACAACCTAAATACGCGTGTGCACCAATGAGTTTTCCCGTGATGGGCCTGATCCACTTCACTTGTGATTGCAAAGCCATCACGTCGTCGCCTTGCAACGCAGCCACGCGTTGACCTTTGATACCGAGTTTGTAAGAAAGTTTGGTAATCGCTTCACCCGCAGCAACGGGATTGGCAGCACCTAGGTTAGAAACGATTCGACAATTTTTTTTGTGAGCTGCTGGCAATAGCGGTGTCAATCGCCTCTCCAATCGGGGATCAAACCCGGCATGTGGATTGTCAGTACGCGCCTTGATCGCAGGCACTAAAGTGCGTTCGGCCAAACACTCCAATGCAATCGTATCTATCTCACCCGATTGAACCAAACGAACAGCAGGATCGATGCGGTCACCTGCAAAGCCAGCGCCAGAGCCCACACGACAAGCCAAAGAAGAAGTTGACATTTACAAACCCATGTATGAACGTTGAATATCAGAATCATTGAGTAGATCAGAGGATTTTCCAGTTTTAAGCAAATGTCCGTGCTCCAAAATATAACCCCGCTCAGACATTTGTAAAGCGTTGCCCACGTTTTGTTCCACGAGCAAAACAGAAAGATTTTGAGACTCTACCATTTGTTTAACCATCACAAAAACTTTATCAACCATGATGGGCGCCAGACCCAAAGAAGGTTCATCTAACATCAAGAGCTTGGGTTTGGACATCATTGCGCGAGCAATGGCACACATTTGTCGCTCGCCACCCGATAATCGACCAGCCAACTGCTGTTGACGATCTTTTAATATTGGAAAAAGGCCCATCACTTCTTCTAAGCGATTTTTAATATCGGTGCGCGCCTTGCTAATGTAAGAGCCGAGTTCTAAATTTTCTAACACAGTCATGAATGGAAATAAACGCCCGCCTTCAGGCACCATCACCAAGCCACGCTCGGGACAATCATGCGCTGGCAGCCGCGTGATGTCGTGATTGTCAAATTGCACTTGACCCGATTGAGCCATCAAATGACCCGATAGGGTGAGCAGCAATGTACTTTTCCCGGCACCATTGGCACCCACCACAGAAACAATCTCACCGCGATTCACATGCAAATCAATGTTGTGCAAAACGGGTAACTCACCGTAACCCGAACTTAATTGGTTAACGCTTAGGATTTTTTCCATTGGTGCCCCTCTCCCAAATAGGCTTTGATCACCTCGGGCGCATTCAAAATTTCTTCCGCACTGCCCTCTGCAATCAGGCGGCCTTGATCCAAAACCAATACACGCTCAGAAAACGCACGCACCACTTTGAGGTTGTGTTCAATAATTAAAAAAGTATGGCCTTGTGCGTGCAATCGTTGCAGCAATTCAATGGATTGACTAACCTCGCTTTGATTGAGTCCCGCCATCACCTCATCGAGCAACATGATTTGTGGCTCTAAGGCTAATGCGCGTGCAACCTCTAGTCGTCTGCGCTGACTCAACGTTAAATCACCAGAACGTTTTCCCGCTAAATCGAGCATGGACACGGTTTCTAATACTTCAATCGCTTTTTCTTTGGCTCGATTCATCGATGATTCATTTTTGAATGTGCCAATCATCACATTCTCTAAAACGCTCATAGCAATCAAGGGCTTTGATATTTGAAAGGTACGCCCCATTCCTATTTTTGCGCGCTGATGCGGCGCTAGATCATTGACCTTTTGCCCTAAAAAAACCACGTCACCCATGGTCGGTGCAAGTTGCCCTGTGATTAAATTAAAGAACGTTGTTTTACCAGCGCCATTGGGGCCGATGATGCTGACAATCTCGCCTTTTTTAACGGACATCGACACATCATCAACTGCACGCAATCCCAAAAAATGTTTGCTTGCATGCTGAATATCTAACATGGCAGTCATGGTGCGTCTCCTTTCTTGCCCTTTATTTTTTGCAAGATATCAAGCAATAAACCATATACGCCTTTTTTCATAAATAAGGCTGCCATTACCATCAAGAAACCCAAAATCACGAGACTCATTCCTGGCAGTGAGTTGGCAAATTCTGCTCGCAAATAATTTTCGAATGGAATGATGAGTACTGCACCTAATACGGGACCTGCAATAGTTCCAATGCCGCCAATCAATGAAATAAGCGCAAACTTAACGCCAACTTCGGGCAATGTGAACAAGGTCGGTGGATCAATAAAGCGCAAATACATGGCAAATAATGTGCCACCAACTGATGTGAGCGCCGCACTCAAAGCCATGCCTTGTAATTTCACCTTCAGTACATCAATACCCGATGCACGCGCTGAATCTTCGTCCTCTCTTACCGCCAACAAGTAATAGCCCAAACGTGTGCGACGCAATGCAACCGATACAGCCACTACCAATGCAACAAATCCAAACATCAAAATTGCATACTGCCAGCGATCTTTAAAAATCATATTGCCTAGACTTGCTTTAAAGGAAATCATCAGCCCACGCGGACCACCCGTCAAACTGTCAAAGTGATTAGCCAATACAAAGGCAACTTCATTGAATGCCAATGTTGCGATTGCAAAAAACGGACCGCGCAATCTAAAGGTAGGCCATGATATCAATGCAGCAACTGCAGCAGCACAAACAGCAATTGGCAAAGTAATGAGCCAAGGTGATAGATCGAAGCTGATGTAGATGCGCGCAGTTGCATAGGCACCAATGCTAAAAAATACACCATGACCCAATGAAAATTGACCCCCAAATCCACCAATGATGTTCCACGCCGCCGCCACACCCGCCATCAAATAAGTGAAGGCAATGATATTGATCCAATGCGCGTCATGATAGAGTAGCACGCCTGGCAAAGCCAAGGCAAACATTCCCAATAAATATTTGCCCCAAACAGAAGTTGCACTGTCAATCAGTGCATGCGTCGATACATTTGAATTAGTTTTGTTCACGAAAACCTACCTCCTCTGCACCCACTTGACCCATCAAACCAGAAGGTCGAACAATCAAGACAATCAGAAAAATTAAAAACCAAACCGCACTGCGTAAAACAGGATCAATATAAAAACCGGCAAAGGCCTCTACCACGCCGACAATCATGCCGCCAATGTATGCCCCACACACACTACCCAATCCACCCAATACAACCACAGCAAATGCTGCCAAAATAAAATTTCCACCCACACCTGGCGTGATGGCATAGATCGGTGTGAGCAACACACCAGCCAGGCCTGCTAATGCAGACCCAATACCAAAAGTAATTAAATAGGTACGTTCAACATTAATACCCATTGCGCGAGCCGCACGTTTGTCTTGCGTAACCGCGCGAATGGCTTTACCTGCAATGGTTTGTTTCAAAAAGAAATGCAAACCAATGGTGATGAGAGTCACTGCAGCAAATGAAATAAACCGCACCACACTCACCTTGATATCGCCGATATCCCAAACCAAGGTCCCCATGGTTCCACCCACACTCCAAGCTTCACCCTTGGAAATAGCCAACATAATATTTTGAAACATCATGAGCAAGCCAAAGGTTGCAAAAATTTGCATGTTCGATTCTGCATGCAAGGGTTGAATCACAAAACGCTGAATAGCGACACCCAGCAAACCAACCAACGGTGCAACGATAAAAACTGAAAGATAAGGGTTGATTCCCATTTGATTGTAGGCAAAATAACTGCCATACATACCAAACATCACCAACTCACCCTGCGCAAAATTAACAATTCGCACAACGCCAAAAATTAGATTCAATCCAATACTGACCAAACCATAAATGCCCCCGAGCAATAACCCAACAACCAAAACATTTAGAATTTGATCCATAGATTTTTTCCTTTATCGCATTTCGAATCGCTATCAAACAAGACGATGGGCATCTAAACCCATCGTCTGTTGATTTATTTTTTTATTTTCTAGTGAGATTTTTAATAGTGGCACCAGCGGGCATTGCTGTTTTTGGATATACAGTGACCATTTTTCCACCTTGCCACTGCGCTGCAGTGAAGTAAGAACGAACGTTCTGAGATTTTTCAAACTTTGCACCAAAACCTGATGGATAAGAACTGGCTGGCTTATCCATCTTTGCAACAGCAACTTGAACTTTGTCGGCGTCTGTTGAACCGGCTGCTTGAATTGCTTCAAACAAAATCAAGGTGCCAGAATAAGCAGCCATGCTTTGTGGCGCAAGTGGCTCGCCTTTGTATTTGGCACGATAAGCGGCCAAATAGGCTCTCGAACCAGGACCGTATGCTTCTGGAATATCGTATTTGGGATATCCCACCACCAAAATACCTTCGAGGTAATCAGCCCCTAAAGCTTCCAGCGTTTCTGGCGTATCGCCTGTTCCTACAAAAATCATGGCCGCAGGTTTGAACCCTTGATCGCGTGAAGTTTTGAGTAACAAATTTCCATCAGGCACATAACCGGTTTGAATCAACACATCAGGCGCCGCTTGTTTGGCACGCAATACCGTGTCGTTCAAATCAATGGTGCGTGCTGAGTGTGCACCTACGCCGACCACTTTAACGCCCATGGCCTCAAGTTGAGCTTTTTGCATTGTGGCGATAGCCGATCCATAAATTGAATCTTCTGATTCAATCCAAACTTTGATGTCTTTGAGATCTTTTTTGATTGCAGGGGCGACCAAATCTTTCACAACAGCAACCGATGTATTTGCAAATGCCCCACCATCAGGCCCTGTGCGAATAAAGTTGGGCAAACCACGCTCAATTAAATTTTGAGCAACCGCATTGGTTTCCCAATACAGTTTGTTGTAGCGAGCAGCAGTATCAGATGCAGTGAGAGAAATTCCACTGATGTAGGTACCCATAAACAAATCAACCTTATCTTTGGTTGCCAGTTGTTCAACGGTTGCAATGCCTTGTTGAGCGTTGGTGGCGTCACCTTTGATCAATTCAATTTTTTTGCCTAATACGCCACCTTTGGCATTGATAAAGTCAACGGCCAATTCATAGCCGCGAGTAACTTCAGTACCATACAAGGCCATAGGACCACTGTACGGATTAATAGCACCAATTTTGATGGTTTGTTGTGCAAAAACCGTTGCAGATGCCAAAGACAAAGCTCCAAGCAAAGCAACGCTTGCAATTCGACGATTCAATTTCATAGTTGTCTCCTTTTAAAAAAACTCTTTATGTGCTGTTGCATTTACAACGCCCCTATTTCTCGACCAACTGGCCAAAAAATTCCGCCACCCGTGACGCCACCGTCGACAGGAATATCCGCTCCCGTGATGTAGTTTGCCTGTTGACTCAACAAAAAAAACATCACTTGTGCAATCTGCTCGGGTTGTGCCATCGCTTGCATGGGCACTATTTTTTCTAATGCTTTAACGAGCGCAGGAAAATTGCGGATCATCTCGGTATCGACCACACCAGGGCAAATGCAATTGACTCGAATACCCTTGGGTGCCAATTCCATCGCTGCACTTTTGGTGAGTCCACGCAATGCCCACTTGGTGGTGGAATAGGCTGCAGAGTAATAGCCCGTCATACCTACGGTGGATGAAATATTCACAATGGAACCTGTTGCAATCATCATCGGCGCTAACATTTGAATACCCAAAAAAGCACCCGTTAAATTCACATCAATGATTCGATTCCAATCTTTGAGCGGTGTTTTTGTGACCGTGTTGCGTGCGCCTGTGATGCCTGCATTGTTCACCAATGCTTTTAATGGCGAGCCATCTTTTTTGATTTGATTGGCTACTTGCTGCCATGATGATTCCTGAGCAACATCCAATTCAAGACAAGTCAATTGTCCCAAATATGACGCGCATGTTTGTTTGAGTTCAGAAAAATCGCGTTTACTGTCCCCAAAATAATCCATCACATACACATGCGCACCTGCTTGGGCCAACATGCCTGCAACCGAAGCGCCTTGCCCGCGTGCACCGCCCGTTACCACCGCAGAACAGCCAGACCAGTTTTCACTCATAATGAAATCCAAAATATAAAAATCTGTTTATTGAGGTTTGATACCTGCACCGTCAGCGATTTTTTTAAATCGGTCGGTCTCGGCTTGTTGAAACTGTCGCATCTCATTGGGTGCCAATGCCATGGCATCAGAACCAATTGATCGAATGAATTCTTTGGCCGCAGGCGTTGTCAAAATTTTCTGAATCGTATCGATTAATTTTTGAGAAACCGCATCAGGGGTTTCTATTCGCATGTACAAGGTCGTCCATGTGTAGTTCACATAATTGGAATAACCCAATTCTTTTAATGTGGGAATGTCTGGATAATCTGAGTGTCTTGAAATACCCGATACTGCCAATGCTTTGAGTTTTCCAGATTTAACTTGAGGCATTGCTGCGATCAAATCACTCAAACCCCAATCAAGTTGACCACCTAGCAGGCCCATGAATACTTCTGGCGCACCTTTGTAAGGCACATTCACAAATTTTGCAGATGCTTCGCTCGCAAACCATTCGGCTGACAAATGAAACCCCGATGTATAAGTTCCTACATTCAGTCCACTGGCGGAGTCCTTCGCAGATTTGACTAAATCTTGTACGGTGTTGATTTTGGATTGTGGGTTGGTCACAAAAATCATCATGCCCCTGGCCAAACCAGAAACAGGTTTGAAATCTTTGATTGGATCATAGGGCAAATCTTTGACAACAACAGGATTTACAGCCAAGTGTGTATTGGTTGCTAAAAACAATGTGTGTCCATCGGCAGGGGCTTGCTTAACAGCCATGGCCGCAATAATGCCGTTGGCTCCAGGCTTGTTATCAATCACAACGCTGGTGCCCAAGGCTTGCGCCAATTGCTCACCAAAACATCGCGCCGTTGTGTCTGATCCACTACCAGGTGATGTCGGCACAACAATTCGAATCGCTCGACTAGGAAAAGAAGATTGCGCAATACAAAACGTACTGAAAACTAAAATCAGTAGCAGGCAAGAAATTTTTTGAAGTGGGCGCATATTTTTCTTTCAATTATTAAGAAACCACTTTGAACCGTGGCAAAGACCAACCGTCTTCTTCTTCAATACTCAGCACCAATGCTTGTTCGATGCGTAGAGACTCCATGTCTTGAACGCCCGTGATATTGGTGATCAATCGAGCACCTTCGTCTAACTCAACAACAGCGACGTTGTATGGTAATTTTTTCGCAACAGCGGGGTGATAGGCCACGTGGTACACCACCCAACTGATCAATCTTGCACGACCAGTTGCAGGCGTCCACTTCCAATCGACTTCTAAACAATTCGGGCATTCACTACGCGCAGGCAACCAAGAGTGATTGCAAACTTTGCAGTGCTGATATGACAAAACACCTTTTTTTAGCCCCTCCCAAAAAGGTTTGTTGGTGTCGGTGAGTTCGGGATGCGGTAATGTTTCGGTTGTCACGATTGTACTCACAGGGATTGACCCAAGATCACGGTTGAATGCGTGTGCATGATGCCGCCTTGATTACTCACAATACAAGTTTTTGCATTGCGAACTTGTGATGTTGATTGCCCACGCATTTGTCGCACACCTTCAACAATCAATTGCATGCCTGGCATTCCTGTTTCAGATAGCAAGCCACCCGATGTATTGATGGGTAAATCACCACCTAATTCAATACACCCACCTGATACGAAATGACCGCCATCGCCTTTTTTGCAAAATCCATAGTCTTCAATGGTCATCAGTGGAGCAATACTGAAGCAATCGTAAAACTGGCCAACATCAATATCTTTAGGCGTTAACCCCGCCATTTGAAAAGCGGTTGCACCCGAAATTTTGGCAGCCGTGGTGGTGAGATCGGGACGCAAAGCCACATCCACTGATGTTTGTCCTTGACCAAATCCTAATATAGGAACGGCATGATTCACTTGCATTTGCTTGGCGCGTTTTTCACTCATCAACACAATGGCAGCAGCACCATCGGAGACCAAACAACAATCATCGCGACGCAAAGGAGATGCAATTAATTTGGATTCCATGTATTGATCCAAGCTCAATGGCATTTGTAATTGCGCATTGGGATTGGCAGCACCATGTTTGCGACAAGAGACTGCAATCGCACCCAGATGCTTAGCGGTGGTTCCAAACTGTTGCATGTGCCGCCTTGCAATCATGGCGTAACCCGCAGGCGTTCCAAACCAACCATACATACCATCGTCGCCCCATGCTTTTTCATACGCATTACGCGAACCTGTTTTAGGATTGTCAGCAAGCGCAATGACTGCAATGTCACATTGATCCGCTTCAATGGCCATGGACGCATAACCAATCATGCTGGCACTGGCTGCTCCACCTTGATCCCATACACCACCAATACGAGGAACCATGCCCATGGCCTCAGCCAACTTTTGTCCATACATCATTTCAAAACTTGAAGTGGGACATTTAACCAAGAGTCCGTCGACTTGGTCTTTACTCACGCCCGCGTCTTTTAAAGCGTTTCTAACCGCTTCAATGTTTAACGATAGGTTGTTGCGTCCTGGTAATTTGCCATAGGCCGTATGACCAATTCCAGCAATAACGACTTTGCCTCGCATCAAATCACCTCTTCTTGAATAAGCTGTTGTAACTCTTTGTCCGACAAACCCAGCCATTGCCCATACACCTCTTGGTTGTCACGCCCGAGTTCACCGCTGGGTTTAATAGGTAACAAATCTGAATCTTGAAAACGCAAAGGCGAATTCATCAAACACACACGACCGTACATGGGATGATCCACCCACTCCAAAGCACGACGCTCGTGCATGTGTTTATCGTTCACCACTTCGTCAACATTGCGCACTGGCGCACAAGGCACATTGTTTATCATCAACAATTCAAATAAATCCTGTTTGTTGTATTGCGACGAGAAGTGACTCACCAAATCATCAATCTCGTCCATGTGTTCAACACGCGCTTTCAACGTGGTGTATCTGGTGTCTTCTAATAAATCTTTTCGATTCATGACACTCAATAATGATTTCCAATGACTCTCGCCCACACAAATAATGGCTATATGACCATCAGTTGTTGGATAAACGTTGTAAGGCGATTCAGCCAATCCACCGTGGCGATTCCCTGTTCGCTCTGGCGCTTGCCCACCCGAACCATAATGCAAGCCTAAGTTTGAACTGAGAGAAGCATACACTGCTTCTTGCATGGATACTTCAACCAATCGACCTTGACCCGTGCGTTCTCTTTCAAACAATGCGGTCATCACACCTGCATACAAATGAGTTCCACCAAAAAAGTCACACAAAGCAGGACCTGCTTTAACAGGTGGGCGATCTGCAAACCCAGTGATACTCATAATGCCCGCCATCGCTTGAACGGTTAAATCCATCGCAGGATAATTTTTATTCGGCCCTGTGCGACCATAACCCGAACCTGCGCCATAAATGATTTTGGGATTGACTTGATGGAGGGCTTCATAGCCCACACCCAATCGATCCATGGCACCCGGTGCAAAATTTTCAATCACCACATCCGCACGCTTGACCATGGTTTTAAGCAACTCAACACCACGAGCACTTTTTAAATTGAGTGTGGCAAATATTTTATTCGAATTGAGCATCGCAAAGGGCAATGCTGCACCGCCCACTACACTACGTCTGCGCAAATGCTCGCCGCCTTTGGATTCGATTTTGATCACGCGTGCACCCGCCATTGCCAGCATAAAAGTGCAATACGGACCGTTGTATATCTGACCCAAATCAACAACCGTGATACCTTGCAGAGGAAGTGGACGACTCATTTCATTGCCCTTTGAATTCAGGTGGACGTTTTGCAGCAAAGGCAGCCGGTCCTTCAACCGCGTCTTCTGTGAATTGCAACAGACGATGCGACATCTTCTCCATGCGCAGTCCTGTATTGAGATCGAGATCGCGACTTTTGATGATGAGCTCCTTGGCCGCTTGAACAGCCAACGGCGCATTCGCTGCTAATTTTTTTGCGTATTCATAAGCAGCAGTCATCAATTGATCGGCAGGAACAATGCGATTGATCAAACCCCAACGTAATGCCGTTTCTGCGTCAATTGCGTCTCCAATCAACATCATCTCCATCGCAATCGCATAAGGCACTTGACTCAAGATGCGTTGAGTACCGCCATTAGCAGCAAAGACACCGCGTTTGACTTCAGTCAAACCAAATGTGGCGTGCGATGCAGCAACTCGAATGTCGGTGGCCATCATCAATGTCATTCCACCACCCAAACAATAACCATTGATCGCAGAGATGATCGGCTTCCACACTTCCAATCCTCGATTAAGCAAAGGGTCGGCTTGCGTGAGCCATGTCTCATTCATTGGTGAGGACTTGGTTAAAAAACTTTTGATGTCTGCGCCTGTCGTGAATGACTTTTCACCCGCACCCGTGACGATCGCCACACGAATGTTGTTATCGTCACGCACTTGAGTCCAAGCTTTAGATAGGGCTTGATAGTGTTCGTTATCCATTGCGTTCAATCGTTCAGGTCGATTGATCGTGATCAGCGCAATGCCTTCGTTCGATACAGTGAAATCGATAGCCATGATTTATCCTTGGTTGCGTCTAGAACCCAATGCATCACGCGCAATGACCATGCGATGCACTTCTGATGGACCTTCACCAATGCGTTTGATGCGCATTTCGCGATACCAACGCTCAAGCGGCATTTCTTGTGCAACGCCCAAGCCTCCAAAAATTTGAATGCATCGATCCACCACACGACCCGATACTTCGGTGCCATACAACTTAGCAACCGACGCATCAATTTTGATGTCACGACCCAAGTCTGCATTCCACGCTGCTTGATAAACCAACAAACGAGCAGCGCGCAATTCCACTTCAGAATCTGCAATCATCCATTGAATGGCTTGTTTATCGGCCAAATGGCTGCCAAAAGTTTTTCTTTGACGCGCCCAGTCTTTGGCCAACTCCAACGATGCTTGTGCAATACCAATGGTGGCGGCCGCATAAGGTACGCGACCGTGCACCAACCAATCTTCTGCAAGTGCAAAACCCTGACCTTCTTCACCCAATCGATCTTCCATCGGTGCTTCATAGTTTTCCAAATGCACTTCGTAGGGGAAATAAGAACGAATCACCGGTATGGGTTGAAGTTTGATACCAGGCCTGTCTTTACGAATAATAAAGCTGGTGATGGCATTGCGTCCGCGATCTTCACCTGTTTTAGCAAATGCAATGCCCCAGTTGGCTTGACCTGCACCCGATATCCAAATCTTGGTGCCATTCAAAATATAGCGATCACCTTTTCTCTCCGCACGCGTTGCAATTGCGCGCGCAGGATCTGATCCACCGCTTGATTCACTGATTGCAACAAATGCTTTATCACCTGATTGCACATTGCGATGACCGTATTCGCGAATTTGGTATTCACTGCCTTTCCAAATGACATTGGGTGGATCAAAACCAAATGCACCACATCCAGCGATATATGCTCCCATTCGACATTTGGAAGTTTCTTCGGCAACAACGCATTGACCTAATAGATTAAGACCTGCACCACCATGCTCTGCAGGTGTTTCAAAACACCACAAACCCAAATCTCTGGCTTTTTTTTGCAAGGAGGCCAATTGCGCAGGCTCGGGGGTATAAGCATCGTGCGGCAATGTATCTTCAATAGGCTTAACTTCTTGCTCCATGAAACGTCGCACGGTTTCTCGCAACATCTTCAACTCTTCGGGCAACTCCCAACTTCCTGTACTGTCGTGCATGATTCATTACTCCTGTATCAATTTATTTTTTGGATTTGCGTTTTTCAACAGATGCTGGGTGATCTAATTTGTATCGCGGTGTGCCTACTTCACACGCAATGGTTTGTTCGATGACAACACCGTATCGATCTTGTGCAACTTGTGGACTGATATAGCCCAAATTTAAATCGCGTTCAACCGCATCCAAATCTCTTTCTTTTGCATGTCCAAAACCACCACCGCCGGGTGAATAGGCGCGAATACTATCGCCCGCCTTCATGGGTTGCTTTTCTTTTTTGCTTCTAAATTCTGGACGCCATGCTTGACCATCGGTAACAAACTCCACATCGTTGGCCAAAGCGTCAGATCCACCTGCAACACCAAAGGGCGCATAATCTACGCGATCCCCCAAGACAGAAACAAGGCATTCGCCCCATACCGTAAATCCATATGCTGTTCCACATCCACCACGGTGCCAACCAGCACCACCCGAGTCTTCTCTGATTTTGTAATAATCAAAGCGCAAGGGAAAACGATGTTCAGACATTTCTAATGACATGAAATTAGCCATGGATTGTGGTGGAGTGCCATTGATCAAACCATCGCTGGCTTTTGATCCACCATAGCCACCGGGGTATGGAAACACACCCACATAATAATTATTGGATTTGGGATGTGTGCCACTCACAGTGACAACGCCTGTTGTTCCAAAAAATGCCGCGGGTGCTTTATCTGGAATAACTTGCGCCAATACGCCAAACACAGTATCAATCGCGCGACCCACACCTTCAAGATAACCACCCACAGGCGCAGGATATTCAGCCGATAAAACAGTATTGCGTGGCAATGTAAATTTAATCGGTCGAAACGTTCCACCATTGACAGGCACATCAGGAAAAATATGCTTTATTGCCACATAACACGATGACAGCGTTGTGTTGCGCGACATGTTTAATGGCCCAGTTGCGCGCGGCCCCGTTCCTGTAAAGTCAAAATGCATTTCATCACCTTTGACGGTGATCGATAACTTAATCGGTATCGGTGTGTCGGTGATACCGTCATTGTCGAAGTGATCTTCGATGCTATAAGTTCCATCTGGAATTTCGGCAATGTAAGAGCGCATTTGACGCTCTGAATACAAAATCATTTCATTCAAGCATTGCCCCAAAACTTCACGACCATAACGCTTCACCAATGCCTCAATACCGCGTGTACCCACAGTGAACACATTGGACATCGCAGCCAAGTCACCCGCAATTTCTTTTGGCAAGCGCACGTTGGCTTTGAACATGGCTACCAACGCTTCATTTAGTTTTCCTTCTTCATACAATTTAACAGGAGGAATCACAATTCCTTCTTGATGTATTTCTGTCGCTTTAGGCGCCCATCCACCAGGAACGTTGCCACCAATATCCATCCAATGGCCTGTGGTTGCCATGACTGCAAATAATTGACCGTCCACAAATACGGGGGCAATCAATTGAACGTCTTGCAAATGACTTCCTCCAATATACGGATCGTTCAATATCCACATATCGCCTGCTTTGAATCCCCCTTGTTGATTAGCCATCTCAATCACGTGTTGAACGGTGAATTGCATGTATGCCAAAAACACAGGCAAACCATAACGACCTTGCGCAATCGTTTCACCCGTTTGCGGATGAAAAATGCCATTGGCGCAATCATTGGTTTCTGAAATGATGGGCGATATCGCTGCATGAATCAATTGCAAATCCATTTCATCGGCAATTTGCTCCAAACTGCCACGCACCACTGCTAAAGTTACTGGATCCATTATTTAACCCTCACTAACATATTGCCATGAGCGTCGATCACCAAATTCATATCGGGTTCGACAACGGTTGTTGTATCGCTTTGCTCAACGATGGCGGGACCATCAAACTCAGCGCCTGGACTCAAATCATCGCGCATATAAATCGGTGTGTCATACCAACGACCAAAATAAACAGGACGATGACTTGTGATTTTTGGCTTACCCTGTTGGGGTGGTTTGGCGTTTGCAGGTTGAACCAAACTGGTTCTTTTACCTACAGCCACTGTACGTAAATTAACCAGTACAACTGGAATAGACGCCAACACATTACCAAACTGCGAACGATAGGCATCAATAAATGCCTTTTCCATTTGTTGATTGTTCATACTCGACTCCACGCTAACGCGCAAAGAATGAATTTGTCCTTGATAAGCCATGTCGGCCGCATGCGTGATGGACACCGTATCAACAGGCACTTGACTTTCTTTGACTTGCGTTTGTGCTTGATCTCTTTGTCTTTGCATCACGACTGACAGCTCATCGCCACCCAATTGATCCAAACGTTTTTCAATTGTTTGCGAAATGTCGTAACGCAAATCTGCATACGCACAACCCAAGGCACACAAAACACCTGGATATAAAGGCACCAACATGGCATTGACACCTACTTCTCGAATGAGTGCACCCCCATGCAATGGCCCTGCACCACCGAAAGCAACCATGGCGAAATCGCGTGGATCCAATCCTCTTTCAATCGACATCAAGCGAATGCGTCCTGCCATTCGTTGATTCACAACGGCCAAAATCGCTTCGGCTGTTTGCTCCATACCCAAACCTAGTTTGTTGCCCAAATTTTTAACAGCGTTTTTTGCTCCTTCAATATCCAAGCCCAAAGGTGAACCGTTCATTTTACTCACAGGACTGATGCGACCCAACACGACATTGGCGTCAGTCACCGTTGGCTCAGTTCCACCGCGTCGATAAGCGACAGGACCAGGCACTGCACCCGCACTGCGCGGCCCCACTTGCAACATACCGCCACGATCCAAATGCGCAATACTTCCACCACCTGCACCAATGGTGTGAACATCAATCATCGGTAAACGCAATGGAATTCGAAAATCTAAATTGGTGAGTTCTGCAACCTTTGGTTCACCGTTGATCACAACGG
>Ga0214919_10003903_pt1 | contig 22156 bp, 18 predicted proteins | sample LL1503_MetaG_FD_177994 | JGI IMG/M metagenome (GOLD analysis project Ga0214919, IMG submission 177994) | Freshwater microbial communities from Lake Lanier, Atlanta, Georgia, United States - LL-1503 | ecosystem: Environmental > Aquatic > Freshwater > Lake | place: USA: Georgia | collected... | reverse complement strand
TTACTACCCACTGGCGCTGAATAAGTTCGCTTTGAATTAAATGGAGGATCAAGATAAATTAGGTCTACTGATTCGCTGTTCATGCCATACAGTATGTATAAATTGTCGCCTGTGAATAGGGTGTTTTTAAAATTTTCTTGCATAATTTATAAAATAAGTTTCAAACAAGCATCAAAATAAGCCTTAATTGATGCCATAATTATGTCTGTATCAATTCCAATTCCATGAACATAATCTTCGCCATTTCGTACTACAATATTTGCAATTCCTTGGGCATCAGTTTCCATGCTTATAGCTTTTAATTCATATTTTTCAAGAATGGGACTAATATTTAATGCCTTATTAATACATTGCAATCCTGCATTTAAAATGCCATTTGATTGAGCACTAATTGATATAAGCTCACCTTTATATCTTAATTTCAGAGAAATTTCTTTTGAATTTTCAATAGATGAAATGGAATATGATAAAATTTCATTTTCATCAATAATTTCTTTATTTGAAATAAGAGATATAATGTCATTATCATAAATATGTTTTTTCTTATCACAAAGAGCTTTAAATTTTTCAAAAGTCTTATCAATCTCATCTTTTGACAGGGAGAAGCCAAGATTTATTAATCTGTCTTGCAAAGCATTTCTTCCAGATAATTTCCCTAAAACTAACTTTGAAGATAAGATTCCAATATCAAAAGGATTCATTATTTCATAGGTATTGCGATTTTTAAGCATTCCATCTTGATGAATTCCAGATTCATGAGAAAAAGCATTTTCTCCAACTATAGCTTTATTTTTTTGTATCGCAAAGCCTGTAATATTTGAAACTAAATGAGACATTTTTGCAATATGAATAGTATTTACATTGGTAATAAATGGCATAGCATCTTTTCTGGTTTTAAATGCCATTACAAGCTCTTCCAGTGCACAATTTCCAGCTCTTTCACCAATTCCGTTTATAGTACATTCAACCTGACCTGCTCCGCTTTGCACTGCAGATATTGAATTTGCAAGCGCCATACCTAAATCATTATGACAATGTGCAGAAAAGATGATATTTTTATTACTAAAATTTTTTGTTAATTTTTCAAAAAGATTGCCATATTCATTTGGAGTAAAATATCCCACTGTATCTGGAATATTTATAGTTTTTGCACCATTTAATATTGCTGCCTCAATGCACCTACATAAAAATTCAAAATCCGTTCTTGTTGCATCCTCGGCAGACCATTCAATGTCATCTGTTAAACTTTTTGCATATGCCACACTTGATTTAATCATTTCCAAAACTTCATCATGCGTTTTATTTAATTTATATTTAATATGAATTTCACTGGTTGATATAAAGGTGTGAATTCTTCTATTTTTTGTATTAGCTAAAGCATCAAATGAAGCTTTTATGTCTTCTTTTTTGGCTCTTGAAAGTGAACAAATAGTAGAATTTTGACAAATTTTTGAAATTTGAGATATTGCCTCAAATTCTGCTTTTGAAGATGCCGCAAAACCAGCCTCTATAATATCAACTCCCATTAAATCTAGATTTTTTGCAATTAAAATCTTCTCATTAATATTCATTTTTGCACCCACAGCCTGCTCTCCATCACGAAGAGTTGTATCGAAAATGATTATTTTTTGCATAAAGTTACAAAATGTTTATAAGGTTTTTTTGGTTTGGGATATTTACCATATTTATTCTTTAAATGAGATAGAAAAATTTTCTTTCAGCTGCCTTTGCAATATATGTGCAACTTCATTTGGTAAAATTTGCGAAGTGTCAATTATAATATCGCTTTTTTCTTCGCATGTGAAGTCTGAAAGCCATGAATTTGCTGTTCCAATTAAGCGATTTTGTCTTTTTATCTCACGCTTTTGAAGATCTTCTTTCGAAGCTTTAAAATATATAAAAACAGACTTAAAATCTGCAAATTTTGACTTCATAAACTCAATATGCCCTTTAGTTTCAACAAATGCTTCCAAAATTACATAAAATCCAGCGTTTAAAAGTAATGATACTGCATCTGGAATTGTATTAAATAAATCTATTGCTTTTTTACCATATTTACATGAAATATTTCCATTTTCTTCCTCAAGGTAATAAAAATCATTTTTTTCAAAATAGCTTGAATCGCTCTTTATATCATCATTAATTGACATGTTATCAAAGAATTTTGTATACTCTGATCCAAGCATTTTGAGGTAGGAATCTGTGCTAAATATTATCCATTTTTCACCTAGCTTTTCATGCAAACATGATATAACAGAGGACTTACCCGTGCTTGATGTTCCGCAAATTGATATTAACTTTACATCATTTGACATATTTACTAATTTTCATCACGGTTTACGAATTTATTTTTTGCAATCCAAGGCATCATGGTACGAAGTCTTTTTCCAACTTTTTCAATTTCAGTTCCATTAAGTAATTTTCTTTCGGTTTTTAATCTTGGTTGCCCAGATTTACATTCTGAAATCCAATTTGAAACAAAGGTTCCATTTTGAATATCCTTTAAAATACCCTTCATATTTTTCTTAATTTCATCTGTTGCAATTTTACTTTGAGTAATATATGAACCATATTCTGCTGTATTTGAAATAGAATAATGCATATTTGCAATTCCATCTTGATACATTAAATCAACAATTAATTTTAACTCATGAAGGCATTCAAAATACGCTATTTCAGGTGGATATCCAGCTTCAGTTAAAGTTTCAAACCCTGCTTGGACTAAGCCTACAGCACCACCGCAAAGTACTGCTTGTTCGCCAAATAAATCAGTTTCACATTCATCTTTAAAATTTGTCTCGATAATTCCAGCTTTTCCACCACCAATTCCGCATGCGTAAGAAAGAGCAATATCCTTTGCTTTTCCAGTTTTATTTTGATAAACTGCGTATAGTGTTGGCACACCTCCTCCAATTTTGTATTCAGATCTAACAGTGTGCCCAGGGCCTTTTGGTGCTATCATTATAACATCTATATCTTTTTGCACCTCAATTAAACTAAAATGAATATTTAAACCATGGGCAAAAGCAATTGTTTTTCCAGGGACTAAATTTGGTTCAATATCTTTTTTATAAACATCAGCTTGCAGTTCATCTGGAAGTAAGATCATTATTAAGTCAGCCTTTTGTACGGCTTCTGCGCTTGATAAAACTTCAAATCCTGCATTTTTCGCTTTAATTCCACTTGGTGAGTTATCCCTTGATCCAATTATAACATCAACTCCGCTGTCACGCAAGTTTTGTGCATGTGCATGCCCTTGAGAGCCATATCCAAGTATAGCAACTTTTTGGGCTTTTATTAAATTTAAATCGCAATCTTTATCATAAAAAACATTAATAGACATAAATCAAGCAACAAACACAGTATTTCCATACTTATTAAAATATAAAATCTTGTTGTCAAGTATAAAATAACTTGACATATATTTAATTCATAACATTTTTTAGAAAAAATTATTTACTATGCAGAATATTATAAAAGTTGGGAATATTGAAATTTCAAACGACAAAAAAATGGTTTTAATTGCTGGTCCCTGTCAAATTGAGTCTCTTGATCATAGTCTCATGATTGCTGAAAGAGTATCAAAAATTTGTGCAAAATTAGATATTCCATATATTTTCAAATCATCTTTTGACAAGGCAAATAGAACCTCGGCAAAAAGCACTAGAGGAATTGGCATTGATGCTGGTCTTGAAGTTTTAGAAAAAGTTAAAAATGCCATAGGCTGCCCAATTTTAACTGACGTACACAATGAAAATCAATGTAAAGATATAGCATCAGTTGCAGATATTTTACAAATTCCAGCTTTTTTATGTAGACAGACAGATTTACTAAATGCAGCTGCAAAAAGTGGAAAAGTCATAAATGTAAAAAAGGGGCAATTTCTGGCCCCATGGGATACAAAAAATATTATAGAAAAGCTTGAAAGTTTTGGAAATAAAAATATAATGCTTACAGAAAGAGGGACTAGCTTTGGATATAACACTTTAGTTTCAGACATGAGGGGACTTGAAATAATGAGAAATTTTAATTATCCAGTAATTTTTGATGCAACTCACTCAGTGCAGCAACCAGGTGGAATGGGTGGAGTAAGTGGGGGTGAGAGAAAATTTGTTGAACTCCTTGCAAGATCCGCTCTTGCTGCAACTAAAATTGCAGGAATATTTGCCGAAACTCACGAAAATCCCTGTTGTGCACCAAGTGATGGCCCATGTATGCTAGAGCTTGATAAATTGGAAGATATTTTAACTAAATTAAAAGCTATTGATAATTTAAGCAAAAAGTGGTGAACTAAATATTAAATATTTCATATATATTAAGGTATTTATTTCAAATATATAGCATAAAATTTCCCATATTTATATATATTATATGTAATATGTTAATATTTTAAAGTAATTAAAAATTTACACTCTTATCGCATTTGTATCCAGACCATAATTGATTAAATCTAGCTTCATGAGTTCCTGAAATAATTACATTATTAATAAACATAGAATCTTCTGCATTAAATTTGGATGCAGAGGTGGTCCAATTATAACTTCCAACCGATACAATGTTATCAAAAATTCCAATTTTATCATGCTGAATTCGAGTTATACGATTTATGCATACTTTAATGCCTTCATCTTTAATTATCTGAATCTTTGAATTCAATCCCCTACTTTGTCTGTTATCCGTAATAATTTTTATATCTTTATGTTTATTTTTTATTATTGCTAATGCTATATTTTTATTTGTAATATCAAAAACCATAATGCGAATTTTGTGGGCACTATTAATCTGTTTTATAATTTCGTCCTCACTGCAATTTGATGGTGAATAGCAAATTTTATAAATCCCGCCACCAAAATTCTCACTTACCTCATACCCTAAAATTGCTGATTTATTTTTGGATATTTTAATATTTTGATAGGCAGCCTCGGTATAATTTTTATCTTTTTTATTTTTAATCTTTGTATAGTGTATATTTTGGGAAGAAATAATATTGCAACCCAAGAGTAATAAAACTATAAATCTCATAAATTGATTTAATGTAAAAATCTCTATTTTACACTATTCAAATTGCAAGACAATAATGCATTATTGGGTAATTATATATCAAAACATATTTTTATTGAAAAATCAATTTAACAATCTTGAATAAACTTATATCACCGTGTTAAAATGAAAATTATAATAATTGCACAATTTTAGTTATTGTTTTTAATCATTAACATCAATTGCCTTTTCAAAATCATTCTTTTGCTGGACTGTCTTTTGCAGTGTCCTTAATTTCAGGTAAAAATTCAGGTTTGGTTCGGAATTAATATCCCATGTTTTTCTTCAATTGTTAGCTGTAATTATTTTACTTTTTTTAATAAATATTCAGGAAACTTTTTTAAGATGTATTCACATTGAAACAATTTTTTAAAAAATGGCGTTTCCATTTGAACACCATTTATTTTTTTCTCAACCCCAACATCAAATATTAACTCAACATGCAAATTCCTTTACTTCAATAGGTTTTACCCCTGCCGAAATTTTCTTATTTTCACTAATAAACTACAAAATAAACTACCCAGCCAAAATACTATAAACAGCTTTCTTACCTTCAAGTCTACCAAGCCAATTTGTAAATTTTCCAAAATCGCTTAATCATTTCGCAAATTCCAAATATAAACCAAAAAATAAATGAAATTCCTATTAAAATACTATTAAGAATCAACGTCAAGTATTATTTTAGATAATCAGAAAGATTCTTTAGTATTGAAATAATTAAAATGCAATACGAAGATTTACCTAAATACAGTTAATATCAAAAGGTGAATTAAAGTAATATACAAAATTGTAAAATATCTTTAGTTGCCATTTATTGAATTCATTTTTTTAAAAAAATCCTCATTATTTGGGGTTTCTTTAATTTTTTTAATTAAAAACTCCAGTGCTTCATGTCCAGAACCCATACCAGTAAGCACCCTTCTTAACATCCACATTTTCGTTAAAGTCTCAAGTGAAACCATTTCTTCCTCTTTTCTCGTACCAGACTTCAATACATCAATTGCTGGGAATACCCTTCTATCTGCAATTTTTCTATCAAGTACAATTTCTGAATTTCCTGTTCCTTTAAATTCTTCAAAAATTACTTCATCCATTTTTGAACCTGTATCCACTAAAGCAGTTGCAATAATAGTAAGAGATCCACCATCTTCAATATTTCTTGCAGCACCAAAAAATCTTTTTGGTCTATGGAGTGCATTTGAATCTACTCCGCCAGATAAAATTTTTCCAGAAGATGGTAAAACATTATTATATGCTCTTGCAAGCCTTGTAATTGAATCTAATAATATAACAACATCCATTCCCTGTTCAACCAATCTTTTTGCTTTTTCTATAACAATTTCAGCAAGCTCAACATGTCTTTTTGCGGGCTCATCAAAGGTTGAACTTACAACCTCACCTTTAATTGTTCTTTGCATTTCAGTAAATTCCTCTGGTCTTTCATCAATACCCAAATATATTAAGTATATTTCTGGATGATTTCTGTTTATTGCGTGGGCAATAGATTGCATTAGCATAGTTTTTCCGCTTTTTGGTTGCGCAACGATTAAAGCCCTTTGACCCTTTCCTATTGGACTTATTAAATCTATTACTCTTGTTGATATACCTTCTTTTTTACCATCTATACATTCAAAATTTAATTTCTCCTGTGGATAAAGTGGTGTTAAGTTATCAAAATTAATTTTACTTACTGGTTCATCGCTTGGTCGGCCATTTATTTCACTTAATCTTAATAATGAAAAATATTTTTCACCCTTTTTGGGCACCCTTGCATACCCTGCAACTTGATCTCCAAATCTTAATCCAAATTTTCTTATTTGGTTATTTGATATAAAAATATCATCAGAACATGGTGCATAATTATAGCTTTGAGATCTAACAAAACCATGACCGTCGTGCCCTACCTCAATAATACCTTCTGAATATATTAATTTTCCATGAAATACCGATTGCTTTAAAATTGATGTTATTAAATCTTGACGCAACATACGATGATAGTTTTGTACACCATATTTTTCTGCCATTTCTGTAAGCTCCATTATAGATTTTTCTTTAAGTGTTTTTACAATTATTGTATCGTCTTTGCATGGTGGATATGTAAAATTAGTTTCACTTTCTTGAAGTTCCTCTTGATTATCATTGCTCTTATTTTGTGTTGAATTTTGTTTTTGTTGGTTATGGTGCTTTGGCTGATTATTAGGAATATCGTCTAGTTTTTTTTGCCCATAATTTTCATCTTTTTTTTCAATTGGCTTATCATCAAGTAAAAATTCAATTGCAGATAAATCTGGCATTTCTAAATCAAAAGCACTACTTTCAGTTAATGGAAATTTATTTTTTTTATCATTATTTTCGATGCTTTTAAAATCTTCATTTATAGCTATAGTAGATTGATTGTCATTATTTGTTTCAATATTTTCTTCCAATAATTGTTCTTTTTTGGGTTTTAAGGAAATGGAAATTTTATCTTTAAACAATTTTTTAATATTTTTTACAGTATCGTGCTCTAAGTTATCTTTTATAGATTTTTCATTTTTTTCTGAATCATTAATTAATAATTTTTCATTTAAAATTTCTTTGGATATTTTTGGTTCTTTTTTTGTTGGTGATTTTTTTTCTTGTACATTACTAGGCACTTGTTGTTCAAGTAATTGATTTTTTTCAGACATGTGTTGAAGAAATAAAAGTTATATTTTAGAAATGAATTATATGAATATCAAGATTCATGTAATAAAAATTATAAATGTCAACAATTTAAATTAAAATAAATTATTGCACAATATTATCACCTAATTTATAATCATTATTATTTTTTTTTCTTTTGTTATAATTTTTATAATGCGGCTTGAAGTGTTTTGTTGTTTGCATTCCACCAGCAATAAATGAAACAAATATTGCAACAAATAACATCAACACAGCAACAACTCTATATGATTTTAACATTCCAAAATTTTCAATAATTGGAATTAAAATAATCGGAGATACAAATTTTCCAAGATAAATTCCGGTTGTCATAAGCCCAATCCACATAGCTCTATTTTTATTATTTACAGAATTAATAATCCATATTATATTATTTGGCATAATTAAGGCCATTCCAAGACCATAAAATGCAACAAAAAATAATATTGCATTATAAGATTTGCTATAGCTCAAACCAAAATATGCAATTGCCATAATTGCAAATGAAATAGCGAATATAGATTCGAAAGTTCTATTTTTTTTCAATCTTTTATATTTTGTTGCAAAAAAGGCTGAAATTACAACTTCTATGGTAATTACAAGTGAAATCATTTTTCCACTAATATCTGGATTAATTTTTTTTAACACAAATGGTATTTGAATTGGTATCATATAAAAGCATATCATATTCACGAAAGCAATAATACATATTAACATGGGCAACTTTTCACCAAAAATTTTACCAAAATATCCAGCATTTGTATCTATATTAATAGCGTTATTTCCATTTTTCTCACCACTTTGTGAATCTTGTAAAAAAATAATCACAAATGGCAACAAAGCAAGACCGGTAAAATAAAGCATAAAAGCATATCTCCAATTTATATCGCATAAATATCCAGAAACTAAAGTAAAAACTATACTCCCCAAAGACATGACCGTTGTTTGAGATGCTAAAACTTTATTTCTTTCATGGCCACAAAAGTATTGTGATATAAGCTCAAGCCCGCATGTCATAAGTGCAGCAAGAGATATTCCAAGTATTGCTCTTGTTATAATAATATAATATAAATTATCCAAAAATGCAGTTGAAACGCCAGAAATTGTATATATAATAACAAAAAATATTAGAAAATTTTTCTTTTTATTAATTTTACTAATAAAAAATCCAAAAAGTGGAGAAAATATAGCAATAAAAATATTTGGCATAGTAGCAGCCAATTTAACCATCATTTCCGCATTATGATAAGATATAAAATCCCTTTTAATCATTGGTAAAGCTGGTGAAATCACTGCAGTACACATTATAGACATGCTTGCACATACAAGTAAAATATATTTCACAAATTTAATATTCATTTCTTTCATTTTCTAATTAAAAACAATGGGACCAATAGAGTAGCCGTTTACAAATTGATGTAAATATTGATTTCCACTATCAAATAAATTATCCCTAGTTCCATTCCACAGAACTTCCCCTTTATACAAAAATAATATTTTATCTCCTAATTTTTTTGCTGATTTCATATCATGAGTTACGATAATATTAGTAGATTTAAGAAATTTACTGCATTTTATAATTAAATCATTTATTACTTCAGACATAACTGGATCTAAGCCAGTTGTTGGTTCGTCAAAAAAAATTACTTTAGGGTTAGATGCTATTGTTCTTGCAAGAGATACTCTTTTTTGCATTCCACCTGATAATTCATAAATATTCATATCCATAACTCTTGGTTTTAAACCTATCATTTCAAGTTTTTCTGCAGCTAAATCTCTGGCTTTTGTAACTGATAAATTATTTTTATGTATTAATTTAAAAGCAATATTTTCCCACACTTTTAGTGAATCAAATAAAGCACCACTTTGAAATAAAAAACCGATATTGTCCATAAATTCTTGTTTATTTTTGGTAGAAATTTTGTTCATATTATATCCATCTATTTCAATATCACCAGAATCTTGTTGAAGCAATCCACAAATAATTTTTATTAATACAGATTTTCCCGTGCCAGACCCACCAAGTAAAATAATAGATTCCATATCTTTAAATTCCCCAGATACGCCATTTAACACTACATTATTACCAAATTTTTTTTTTATATTGGAAAATGAAATTCTCAAGGCTAAAAGCAATAAAACATTGCTGATATTTACACTTTAAAAATATAAGTCAAGTATTAGTTACAATGAGTATGACAGTGCATTTTATGCACATCAGAAAATTCCGTTCCACAGTGTATTTTTTGATTAATACAAAAAAATTTTGCATTTTCAAAGCCCTCGTTAAAGCTATGAATATCATGGGAAATTATAATGAAGGTAGATTTTTTATATATTTTTTGCAATATTGAGTAAAAAATTTCTTGAGATTGAAAATCTAAATTTTGGTCTGGTTCATCAAGTAAAATTATATCATAATCAAGTCGTATTGCATTACAAAGATTAACTTTTTGCATCCACCCACCAGACAAGTCTATTAATTGCTGATTTTTAATTACTTCAATTTCAAATGCATCATATAATTCTTGAAATATTGGATATTTATTATTGTGATATTTTAAAAAATTTGAAACAGATAAAGGCATAGATTGCTTTGGTATTATTTTCTGCGGAGCAAGAGACGTTGTGCCATTTTTCGTGATTATTCCAGTTGTAGGCTTCAAATTACCATATATCAAATTTCCCAAAGTACTTTTTCCACCACCATTAGGCCCTGTTAATATTATAAAATCTGATTTTTTGACTACAAAAGATATATCATCTAACGCTAATAATTTATTATAAGAAAAAGATAAATTTTTTACTTCAATCACACTTGACATAAAAGAACATATCTTATATAAGTTAAAATCCCAAAGATAGTAAAATGATAAATACTTTAATTGTAAAGTCAAATTTTGAATTAAATGAGGACTTTATATCAAAATATAATATTAGTAATTATTCTATAGAGAAATTAGGGCAAATTATTTATTGCCAATATCATAAATTACCAATAAATATTCAAAATATCATTATTACTAGTAAAAATGCAATAAATATAAAAGAATTAGAGCAATTGAATCAAAGTACTAATTTTTATATAATAAGCAAAAAATTGGAAGAAATATTAAAAAATTATGATTTTAATAATATATTTAGATATAAAAATATCAATGATATGTTGATAAATTGTGATATATCATTAAACTATCTATATCTTCGTGGAAAAAATATAACGCAGGAATTAAATTTACCAAAATTAACTGAAATTATAATTTATGATATTAAATATAAAAATAATTTATCAAACAAGGCAAAAGATATTATAAAATCTAGTAATTTAGAAAAAATATTCCTATTTTCACATCTTACAACAATTAATTTTTTGAATATAATAATCAAATACAATATGATGCATTTACTTAAAATGGTAAAATTTTATATAATGTCTGAAAAAAGTATAGAATTAATGAAAAACAACAACCTGAATTATGAGGTGATAAAGTATGAATATTAATATTTCTAGTTACAATGATTTTATTAAAATAGATAACGAATTTTTACACTATTTACAAATAAATGATGATACAAATTATCAATATTTGCTTCATAAAAGATTAACGAAACAAAAAATGAATTCTGAAAATATAATAAAAATTGGCATCCATTTGGATAATTTTTTAACTGAAATATTTAATCTTCAAATTTGGCAAAGACAAAATATTCAAAATACAGAATTTGAAAAAAAAATATCTCACTATAAAAGAGTTTTTTTTCAAAGATTTATTTTACAAAAATATAATAAAAATTGGTATAACACTTTACATGAAAACCATGCAAAATTTTTACAACAAAACATTAATGAAAATATTGATATAGAAAATATTGATATAGAAATAATAAATTATCTTACATTACTCAATCATAACAATAACTATGAAAATATCAATGATGAAAAATTTATAATTTACTGTGAATCTTTGGCTATAATATATTATAAAAATTTGTGTCATAATTCATCTTTATTAAAAGGAGTTATCAAAATAGATTCTGAAAATTTAGATAAAACCAATATTAATCAATCTAATAGAGCTAGCTTTGAATGGACAAATACAATTACACAAAAAGATGTTTTATACAATGCCAATTATTGCCTTTACTGTCATGAAAGAGGCAGGGATTCATGTAAAAAGGGGTTACATAAAAATAATGAAATATTGGTAAATCCACTTGGAAATGAATTACATGGTTGTCCAATAGATGAAGATACTTCTGAAATGATAAAGGTTTACTCTATTGGATACCTTATTGCATCACTCAGTATAATGATGATTGAAAACCCCTTGGTGTGTCTAACTGGTGACAGAATTTGTAACGACTGTATGAAATCTTGTATATATCAAAATCAAGAACCTGTAGATATTCCAAAAATTGAAAGTTTTATTTTAGAAAATATAATCAAACAAAAATATGGTTTTGAAATTTACTTTTTATTAAGTAGATGGAATCCACTAAATACAATACAATATTTACAAGAAAGTATAAAAAATACCAATGTCTATATATCTGGCATGGGTCCGGCTGGAATTTCCTGCGCTTTTTATCAAGCAAAAAATGGAAATAATGTATATCTTGCAGATGGTGGGCTTTTTATTTCTTGTAATATTGAAAAAAATCAAGTAATTGAAAATTTTCCTTTATATGAAAAACAACAAAACAGAAACTCATCTTGCTTTGGCGGAATTATGGAATATGGCATTACGGTAAGGTGGAATAAAAATTTTCTTCTATGTGCGTATATTTTGCTTTGTAGATTTCCAAATATTCATTTTTTATCGAGTATAAAATATACAACTTATCTTGAAAATATTTTACTTGAAATGAAATTTGATAAAATTTTTATTGCAAATGGTACAAAAAATCCAAATCATATTAATAATATAGAATTATCAAATTACATAATAAATGCATCAGATTTTTTAATGAATTTGCAACTTGGTAAAAGTTTTATACAAAATTCAAAACATAATATAAATATACATTTACCAGCAATAGTACTGGGAGGTGGCTTAACAGCAATTGATTCAGCGTGCGAAATTGGATTTTACTATTTACAAAAAATTGAAAATATTTATCAAAAACTACAAAATAATAATGCAAAATTTTCAAAATATGAAATAGAAAATTTGCAAAAATATATACATGATTATAATAAAGTTAAAGATTTAAGTATATCAAATGTTGAAAAAATTAAACTATTAGGTGGTGTGAAAATTTTAATAAAGAATAATATTACCCAATCTCCTGCATATAAAACTAATCATATAGAAATTTTAAAAGCAAAAGAACTTGGAGTAGAATTTATTGAAAATATAAATATAAAAACAATTGAAAAATATAATAATGGTGTGAAAATTTTCCTACAAAATGATTATATAGTGCATGCACAATCTATAATTGTTGCATATGGATCACATCATGAAAAGTTTAATTTTTTACCAAATAATAAAATTGTTTATTTGGGGGATTTAACACAAAAATATGGAGGTAATGTTATAAAGGCAATTACAAGTGGCAAAATTGCAAGTGAGATTAAGATTGAAAACAATAAGAAATCAAGGAATTTTAGTGAATATTTTATTCAAGAAATTCTTGTGTCTAATATTAAAAATGATATTTATGAAGTAAGATTTACATCTAAATTATTACAAGAAATTGCTAAAGTTGGTGATTTAATGAAACTAAAAATATATAATTATGATATGCAATCAGAATCAATTCCAATGATTATTGCAAAAAAAGATAATGAATATTTTTCTTCAATAATAAAAATTGCTGGAAATTCAACTACAATGATAGCAGATACAAAGATGAAATATTCAATTATGCACAGTAGTAGCTCAATGGAATTACAAAATTTATTTAATAAAAAAATAACAATATATTTTGATGAATCAAGAAAGGCCTTTACTGAGGTATTTGATAAAAATTTTATAAATGCTGAAGTTAAATCAATACACAATTTTAATAATTCAGATAAACTGATTTTATTTTTATGTAATGCAGAATCTATGCATAATATTCTTAAAAATCATCATTTAAATAGTAAAAATTGTAGATGGATAATATCAATTCCTATGCAATGTATGCTCTCTGGCGTATGCTCTAGATGTAAATATTCATCTAATAAATGTATTAAATATGGATGTGAAAATTATTTAGTTAATCCTTATAAAATAAATATTCAAGAAATTATAAAATCTTGTAATAGAGATATTTTTTAATCTCTTAACAGGTCATTAATGGAAGTTTTTTGCCTAGTCTGACTATCAATCTTCTTTACTATAATTGCAACTCTCATACCAAAACCATTTTCATCGTTTTGCATACCAGACACAACAACGCTGCCAGATGGAACCCTTCCATAATAAATTTCTTTGGTACGTCTGTCAATAATTTTGGTAGATTTACTTATAAAAGTACCCATTCCAATTACAACATCATCTTCAATAACAATACCCTCTGATATTACACTGCCAGCCCCAATAAAACAGTTATTGCCTATCACAACTGGTAAATCTTGAAGCGGCTCTAAAACTCCAGCAATTACAACATTACTTGAAATATGGCAACTATTTCCAATGCTACAACAAGATCCAACCGTCACTCCACTGTCTATCATTGTTTTTTCACCAATGCTTGCGCCTACATTAATAAAAGATGGCATTATAACGCATCCTTGTCCAATATAACACCCACTACGCACAAATGCACCCGGTACTGAACGAATTTTCGCATTTTGAAAATCTTTTTGGGTCCAGTTATTAAATTTTAAATCTATTTTATCAAACCATGTATAGTTATTTTCAAATCCTGATGCTATGATGAAGTTTTCAGATGTTTTAAATTTTAATAATATAGCTTTTTTAATCCACTCATTTATTGCTATAGATTTATTTTCTAAAAGTTCTATAATTTGCAATTTTCCACTTTCTAAATGCTGAAAAACATTATCTATTGTGCTTAATAATTCTTTTTTATCTACACTATTTATGTCTAAAAAAGCATTTTCTATAAGGGTTTTTTGATATTTCATATTATTTTACATAATGTACTCAATGTTGTATTATTAATTTTTTACTTGCAAATAAAAAAATATAGCTTCGAATTTATTTGTATTTAGTTGCTCTCTCTTATTGCAGCTTAGTTATTTTTGTTATATTTGTAATTTACGTATAGTTTTATGTCAATTGTTTTAAATTGCGTAGCGAGGGCTTCTTTAGGTAAGTCTGCGTCTAAAAATGTTAGATTGGATGGTGTAATTCCAGCTGTAGTATACACGAAAGATGGTAAAAATCTTAATGTATTAATTTCATCATCTCAAATAGAAAAATTAATAACAGATCCAAGTTTTATGACCTATATTTTAAAGCTAAAAGTTTTTGAGAATATAGAACATGCAACTATTGCTAATTTTAAAGTAGAAATTAACCAAAAATCAATTCTTGAAATTCATGTCATAACAAAAGATATTCAATTTCATATAGTCAAAGATAAAGTAACTCATATAGATTTTAAAGCTGTAACTGAAGGTGATGCGGTAAATGTAAAAATACCTGTGAAATTTATCAATAAGAACGAATGTATGCCACTTAAATTTGGTGGAAATTTAAATGTTATGAATTATAACCCTCTTATCAAAGGAATAGTTGGTAAAATTCCACCTTATTTAGAAATTGATTTAACTGGAAGGAAATCTAATACAATAATTAGACTTTCAGAGGCTAAAATTCCAGAAAATGTTACAATAATTAAAGACTGTGATATTGCAAAAGTTTGTGGTAAAAGGGGACTAGAGGAGGAAAGTGTTGCTAAAAAGAAATAGCGCTTCTTTGGTATAGCTACTAATATTTTCAGCTAAATTAATTCCCCAACTCTATATAACTTTATATACTCTTTTAATTTCTATATTTTCTCTTAAATGATAAAGAGATGCACCCTTTGTATTAGAACTGATGATTTCAATATTCCTTTAAATTTAATTTATCAAAATAGCAATTTTTTATTACTTTTAATTTTACTTACATTGCATTAAAATGCACGCATAAATTATTATAAAAAAGGTTTACGATATGTTTAATGTTGAAGATTTAAATATTTTTAAAATGCAAAGGTTTTGTAGGATATATTAATTGTTGGCATTTATACAGAACTAAACTGTTGAAAAATATAAATATAAAACTTCAATTATTCCATTTGAAGAAAGAATTAAAATTCTCAGAAATATAAAATATGTTGACCTTGCAGTGCCAGATATATATCATTATATTTTTAATGAAACGCTATATGATAGATATAAAATGGATATTTTAATTTCAAGTTATGGCTATGTTATAGCGTAACGCTATTGCGAAAAAATTGAAAAATATGGTGTAAAAATTATATATTTCCCTTATAATAAACAAACTTTTAGAGTAAATATCTATTTTAACTTTATAAAATATAAAATAATATTATACCTTGACTTTATTTAATTAGATTAGATAATTCTCACGAGTGTATAGCTCTTTTTTGAATGTTCAAAGCAGCCTCTTTGATCGCCTCATTTAAAGTTGGATGAGCATGGCACATCATAGCTAAATCCTCTGCTGATGCAGAAAATTCAATTAAAACCGATACTTCATGAATTAAAGTTCCAGCATCTTTTCCTATAATACTACATCCCAAAATTCTATCTGTCTTTTTACACGCTAAAATTTTTACAAAACCTTCAGTTGCAGAAATTGCCTTTGCGCGAGAATTTGCGGTAAAATTAAATTTACCGACGTTATATTCAATATTTTGCGATTGTAAATCTTTTTCTGTAAAACCCACTGATGCAATTTCAGGATTTGAATACACAACACTAGGTATTGCATTATAGTTAACATGTCCATACTTTCCTGATATAATATCCGCCACTGCGATACCCTCATCTTCTGCCTTGTGTGCCAACATTGGCCCCTTAATTACATCTCCAATTGCATAAATATTTTCAGTAATTCTATATTTGCTATCTGTATCGATGCACCCTCTTTCACTAACCCTGACGCCAATATTTTCTAAACCTAAATTTTCAGTAAATGGCTTTCTACCTATAGCAATAAGTACTGCATCGGCGCACATTGAATCTTTCTTTCCACTTTGTATATCTTCAAATTCAACTTTAGCAATTGTTCCATTTCTTACAATACTTAATACTTTATGAGAAGTTAAAATATTTAAATCTTGCCTAGATAGAATTTTTTTTGCATAATCTGACACATCCTCATCCATACTGGAAATAATTCTGTTGGAATATTCCAAAATTGTTGTTTTACTGCCAAGCCTAGACCACACACAACCAAGTTCAAGACCTATAACACCACCACCTATAACAATAAGATTTTCAGGTTTATCTTTTAAAGATAGCACTCCAGTTGATGAAAGTATAACCTCTTCATCGATATTGATATTTGGTATTTGAGATACAACTGAACCAGTTGCTATCACGAAGTTTTTCGCAATAATTTTCTCACTTTTTGCCTCATTTTTAACCGTAATTTCATTTGTAGATATAAATTGTGCAAAACCTGTTATTTTATCAATTTTATTTTTTTTAAATAACATATCAATTCCACCTGCTAAGCTTGTAGTTATATCATTTTTTCTTTTCATCATTACAGATACATCCATTTTAGGAGATACTGAGATACCATGTTCTGCAAAATGATTTTTGGCATCATAATAGTGATGAGATGATTCAAGTAAAGCTTTTGATGGTATGCAACCTTCATTCAAGCATGTTCCACCTAAATTTTTTCGTTTTTCAACGCATGCAACTTTTAAGCCATTTTGGGCAGCTCTTATAGCGCAAACATATCCACCTGGTCCACCACCTATTATTACTAAATCATACATAATTTTATAATTTACTTCAAAGTTTAGAGTAATTTAAAAATGATAAAAGTCAAGGAGTAGATTTTAAAGTAAAGTGGAGTATTCATTTTCAGGCTCTTTGAGTCTTTCTTGGGATATTTTAAAATATTCCCCATTTATTTCAAAACCGCAGTACTTTCTATTATTTTGTATTGCGGAAATTACGGATGTTCCTGTGCCCAAAAATGGGTCTAAAACAATTCCACCTTCTGGGCAAGATGATAAAATTATTCTATCAATTATTTCAAGTGGTTTTTGTGTAGGGTGATTTTGCCTTTCCGGATCTTGAGCATGTAATCTTGAATATGACCAAATGTCTTTTGGGTTATATCCCATTTCAAGCCATTTTTTGCCTATAAAAATTGAACGAGTTCTTGCTTTCTTTGTTTTTTCATCATATGGAATTCTCACATTATCTAAATTAAAATAATAATCTTTAGATTTAGCAAAAAAACCAATATTGTCATGAACAGAGGAAAATTTTCTTGTTGAGCCACCCATACTTGGAACCCTTCTATCCCAAATAATTTCATTTATCATTGTCATTTTTGTTTTTATATATGAAAAAATTTCAGGTGAATATTGCCATGACAAAAAAATATAAAATGAACCTGTATCTTTTAATTTTGGAATAAAAGCATCAATCCATTCCTTCATCCACAACAAATATTCATCTGGTTTCATTTTATCAGAATTATTTCCATAATCTTTTCCAAGGCAATATGGCGGATCTGTTAATATTAAATCAATACTATTATCGGGAATTTTCTGAACCCCTAGTAAACAATCTTCATTAAAAATTTGATTGATATAATTAATCATAATTTTATACTTTTTGAATTTATTTTCAATAATTCTAAAAATTCTTTACGGCTTCTTTCAATAATTTTATGATGATATGTTGCCTGAATTTTATCATTTCTTGGATTTACATAAATTGGCATAAATTGTGGAGAGAATATTTGCAAATAATTTTTATCAAAGGAAATATTTATTCCTGCAAAATGTATTCCAAAGCACGCATACAGTAAATTATAATTTTCATTTGCTGTATATTGAAAGTACAATTTTTCAACCGCAGCTATATCATTTTTATTTTCTTTACCCAAAATATTATGAATTTTAATATTAATATAGTATATTTTCTTGCCAATTTGAATTTCACAATCATGAAGGCATGTATCTGGAGTATCAATATTTAATTTATCTTTATGATATTTGCTTTGTTGATTAATAACTTGCTCCACCAACCAAGAAACAGACCTAGTATGTGGCTTTAAACCATATGGCAATATTTTACTATCAGTTACATTAAAAGATGGCAGTATATTCAATAAAGCTTCATATAAAGATTTTATTAAATTTATATCATTTTTGATGACAACTAATGAATCATTTTGCATAAATAATCTTCCCTATTCCTCCAAAAACTCAAATTCAGCTTTTTTGCGGTCATTTCGTTTTCTTTCATTAGTATCAAGGAATCTTTTTCTTAAACGAAGAGATTTTGGTGTCACTTCCACTAATTCATCATCTTCAATGTAAGAAATCATTTGCTCCAATGTCATAGCTTTTGCTGGGGTTAAGCGAATTGCCTCATCTGTACCTGATGCACGGACATTTGTAAGTTGCTTACCTTTTAAAACATTGACCGGCAAATCATTATCACGATTATGCTCGCCTACAATCATTCCATCGTACACCTTATCTTGTGGTTTTACGAACATTATACCTCTATCTTCCAAATTAAAGAGTGCATAAGATACAGCTTCTCCATCCCCAATTGAAATTAAAACACCATTTTGTCTTCCCCTTATTTCGCCTTTATATGGCTGATAAGAATTGAAAATTCTACTTAAAATTCCACTACCACGCGTATCTGTTAAAAATTCACTTTGGTATCCTATTAAACTTCTAGTTGGAATTAAAAATATAATTCTTGTTCTTCCAGCTCCAGATGGCCTCATATCTATCATTTCACCTTTTTTATTTTGCAATTTTCCTATTACATTACCTGTACAGTCATCATCTACATCTATTTGTGCCTCTTCTATTGGCTCCAAAGATTCTCCGGTAATTGGATCTTTTTTAAATAAAACCCTAGGACGAGAGACTGAAAGTTCAAAACCTTCACGACGCATGGTTTCAATTAACACACCAAGTTGCAATTCACCTCTTCCTGCAACCTCAAAACTATCTTTTTGTGCAGATTCACGAATTTTAATAGCAATATTTGACTCAGCTTCTTTGTACAATCTTTCTTTAATAGCACTTGATGTCACTTTTGAGCCCTCTTTTCCAGCAAGTGGGGAAGTGTTTACACTAAAGGTAATTGACATTGTTGGTGGGTCAATTGGTATTGCTGGAATTGAAATATCAACATCATGAGGGCATATTGTATTGGAAACAGTTCCATTTATACACCCTGCAATATTAATTATTTCCCCAGCCGATACAGAATCAACATTAATTTTACTTACACCTAAAAATGTCTGTAGTTTTGTAACTTTTACTTTTTCAACAATATTATTATTAATATCTATAACTTTTATATTATCTCCAATTTTTATAGTTCCACTATATACTTTTCCAGTTAAAATCCTTCCCATAAATGGATCTTGCCCAAGCATGGTAGCAAGAAATCTGAATTTATCATCTTTATATTCATCCTTTGGCTCTTTTACATGAGAAAGAATTGTTTCAAATAAATCTACTAAATTATCTTTTTTTGTTTTTGGCTGAATAGACGCCCATCCATTTCTTCCAGATGCATATAAAATTGGAAAATCTAATTGCTCCTCTGTTGCTTCAAGAGCCACAAATAAATCAAAAGTTTCGTTTATAACTTCTTCAGATCTTGCTTCTGGTTTATCAACTTTATTAACTATCACAATTGGCCTTAAACCTTGATTTAAAGCTTTTCTTAATACAAATTTTGTTTGAGGCATAACTCCTTCTGCGCTATCAACTAATATTATTACTCCATCTACCATTGACAAAATACGCTCAACCTCTCCACCAAAATCAGCATGCCCTGGAGTGTCAATGATGTTAATTTTAATATCTTTATAAATTATGGATGTACATTTTGCAAGAATGGTAATTCCTCTTTCTTTTTCAAGTTGATTGCTATCCATCACTCTTTCATCCATGTGTTGATTTTCCCTAAAGGCTCCAGACTGTTTAAGCATTGAATCAATCAAGGTAGTTTTTCCATGATCTACATGGGCTATAATTGCTATATTTCTTATTTTTTGCATTAAAATTTCATAATATGAAAATTCAGTAACATATAATTTTTAATATTCAATTTATTTTTTCTTGACTTATAATATATAAATCATTTAACATAACTATGTTGGGTATAGTTATCTTTAATTAAAGTGTAAATTTATGATAAAAATATTCTTATGTTTTGCATTAATCTTATTTAACCAAATATGCCTTGCTTCACACTCTGTAAAGCTAGATATTTACAAATGTATTTTTGAATATGGAGGTATAAAAAAAATTAAAATTGCAAATGAAGAAATAATGGTTCCACAAGACAATATGCCAATGCCATGCAGTTCCACTAGTAATCCAGATTGCATGATATATAAAAACAAAATACATAAAAATGGATTACTATTGGATAAAAAATCATCAGATTTTCTAAATTCATGCGTCACAGATGTAGCTAAGGCTTATAATAAAATATGCCTTGGAAAACAATGTGCAAATAAAATAAATTGTAAAATTTTAACTCAATCTATTACATTAAGCATTAACAAAAATATTAATGAAGATATAAAACATCATGGTCGCTTAGCTGAAACGGAAATGATATTTAAACAAATTGTTGAACACGATAAAGACTGTATTAAAAAAATTGAAGGATTATATAATTCAAATAGATTATTATTTTTTAAAGATTCAAAGTGCATTAATCACCTTTCAATTACTCAAGAAAATTATATACAAAATCTTATGAATAGTGATAAATATAAATGGTCAAGCGAATTTCATAAATGCATATCTAATATAAAATATGAAAATTAATCATAAAATTATTGGCCATAAAGCACCAAAAAAAATAGCTTTATTGCTACATGGCTATGGTGCAAACTATAAAGATATGTTATCTATTTCGGAGGAAATTCTAGATTCCTCCAAAATAATATCAGAAAATATATTATTTATTTGTCCAAATGCACCTTTTGAATTTGAACACACTGATTATCCAACAGGAAGGCAGTGGTTTTCACTTACATCAAGAGAGAATTGGTTTGTAGAGAAAGGTCTTCATACTGCAAATGAAATGATCACTCCATATATACAAAATATACTAAACGAATACTCACTGCCATATAAAGATTTATTTTTATCTGGATTTTCGCAAGGTGCGATGCTGGCTTTGTATTCTGGTATAAGAATAAATGAAAAAATATCTGGCATTATATCTTTTTCAGGAACCCTGCTTGGAAAAGAAACAATTCAAAATGATGCTAAA
>Ga0214919_10003902_pt1 | contig 22161 bp, 19 predicted proteins | sample LL1503_MetaG_FD_177994 | JGI IMG/M metagenome (GOLD analysis project Ga0214919, IMG submission 177994) | Freshwater microbial communities from Lake Lanier, Atlanta, Georgia, United States - LL-1503 | ecosystem: Environmental > Aquatic > Freshwater > Lake | place: USA: Georgia | collected... | reverse complement strand
TGAGCGACGTACAAGATGTGATCGAAACAGCCTTGGCGGGTAAATCCACCACCCAGATTTGGGAAGGTGAACGCAAGTTCTCGGTGGCCGTCCGATTGCCTGAAGACCGTCGAAGCATCGCCAACTTGGCAGGCATCTCGATTGCCACGCCAGACGGTGGTTACACCAGCCTTGGCTCTGTCACAGACATTCGAGAAACCAGTGGCGCCATGAACATCGCACGCGAGGCCGGTCGCCGCACCATGGCTATCGGCATCTTCATCAAAGACCGCGACATGGGTTCTGTCGTGGCCGATATGCAAAGTCGGGTCGAGAAGAACATCAAAATTCCAAGCGATTACAAAATCACATGGTCTGGTGAATTTGAAAACCAAGAGCGCGCCATGAAACGTTTGTCCGTGGTGGTGCCCATTTCGCTGCTCTTGATTTTTGTACTGTTGTTTGATGCATTTGGTTCTTTCAAAACCGCCAGCCTCATTTTGATCAATGTGCCCTTGGCTTTGATTGGTGGTTTTGTGGCTCTGTGGATTTTCTCAATCCCCCTCTCTGTTTCTGCTGCCATTGGTTTTATTGCCCTGAGTGGGCAAGCGGTGCTCAACGGCGTTGTCATGCTGACTGTGTTTCAACAACTCCAGTCATCTGGCATGACCGTGGTGGAAGCCGTTTTAGAAGGCTCAATGCAACGTCTTAGAACCGTTCTGATGACCGCCATGTTGGCAGCTTTGGGGCTACTGCCTATGGCACTGTCACATGACATTGGCTCTGAAACTCAACGTCCACTGGCCATCGTGGTGATTGGTGGATTGTTCACAGCCACACTTCTCACTTTGATTACTTTGCCTGCTTTGTATGTAGCCTGGTTTGATCGCAAACCCCAAACTCTCTAACTCCTAAAACTGTCATGCAAACCCGAAAGAGTCAATGACCCGTTATTTTTTGATCGCCCTGACTCTCTTATCGTCATGTCTGTCTGCACAAGCAGATGGCCTCTTGGGCATTGACCATCGCCTGAACTTTGACAACTCTGGCATTTGGTCTAGAAACAATCAGAAGACTTTGGAGATGGGTTCAGCGCTTGTCGTTTTAGGTGGTGCCTTGTGGAAAGGCAACGACACGCGCTTAGGAAAAACTTTTTGGAAATCTACCGAATCTATGTTGATGGGAGATGCACTTGCACAAGCGGGCAAGTTTGTTTTTAGAAGACAACGGCCCATCGATGGCAACGATGCAGGCGCTTGGTTTCAGTCTTCAACGCACAACAAAAGTTTTCCGAGTGGTGAAGTTACCCATATCACCGCCATCGTGACGCCTTTCATTGCGGAATATGGTCATGACCATCCCGTCATTTGGGCATTAGCAGCCTTTCCTTTGTACGATGGCATGGCCCGCATGAAATCTCAAGCGCATTGGCAATCGGACGTGTTAGCGGGTATGGCCATTGGAATTGGCACCGGTCTTTATGCTGGCAATGAATCGCGCAACTGGTTGGTGCACGCCTTGCCAGGCGGTATGTCGATTGGTTACAAAAAATCTTTTTGAAAAAAATCAAATCAACAAGACAGGCCCCATGGAGGCAATCAAGAGCAAAGCCATGGCGCCATTGAAGATTTTGCGTATGCCGTCGCTTTGCAAATAATGCTCTAGCTTTGCACCCAGCCAAACCCAAACGCCCACACTGGGAAAGTTAATGGCGCTGAACATCATGCAAGTCAGCACCACAAATGTGAGCGACGCATCGGTGGGCATGTAGTTGCTGAAATAGCCAATGGCCATGATCCAGGCCTTGGGGTTGACCCACTGAAAAGCGGCTGCACCCAAAAAACTGATGGGCTGCGTGGCTTCTTCACCATTGCGCTTTGGTGCGCCACTGCGCGCCACACCCCAAGCCAAATAAACCAGGTAAACGAAACCCACCACCTTCATCACTTGGAACACAAAGGGGTAAGCCTTCAACAAACTCTCCAAGCCAGCGCCCACCAACAGCAGCATGACAAAGTGGCCGAGTGAAACACCCAACCAATGTGGCAATGTGCGTTTGACGCCGAAGTTCACGCCTGAAGCCAGCAGCATCATGTTGTTGGGTCCTGGCGTGACCGAGGTCACAAAGGCAAACATGGCCATGGCGGCCACCAGCTCAACATTGAAGTTCATTATGGCTTGCTCTTGGGCCACTGGGTGTGAAATTTACCAGGCTTGTCCAAGCGCTGATAAGTGTGTGCGCCAAAGTAATCTCGCTGAGCCTGCAACAAGTTGGCTGGCAGGCGCTCGGTTCTGTAGGCATCGTAATAGCTCAAGGCGCTCATCAAAGCAGGTACGGCCACGCCACTTAAGGCAGCCAATGCCACCACCTCGCGCAGGTCTTGCTGGCACTTGGCCATGAGGCGTGCAAAGTGCTCGTCGATGAGCAAGTTGGTGAGGTCGTGTTGGTTGGCAAAAGCCCGGCGAATGTCTTCCAGCAAACGGGCGCGAATGATGCAGCCTGCGCGCCATACCGAAGCCACTTTGTCCATGGGCAATTGCCAATCGTATTCTTGGTCGCCGGCCTTGATCAAGGCAAAACCTTGGGCATAGGCGCAAATTTTGGCGGCCAATAAAGCTTTCTGAATTTTGGGCAACACGACTTCTAAATTTTGAGCCGCTTGAGGCTTGGCGCCTTTGAGTAATTTAGAAGCCACCACCCTTTCAGACTGCAGGGCACTCATGGTGCGCGCGAACACCGCATCGGCAATGGTGGGCGCACTGACGCCCAAATCCAAGGCAATCTGGCTGGTCCATTTACCCGTCCCTTTTTGCTCGGCCGTGTCCAAAATCATTTCAACCAAGGCATGGCCTGTTTCAGGATCCTTGTGCGCCAAGATGTCGGCGGTGATTTCGATCAAATAGCTGCTGAGTTCACCCTGACCCCATTCACGAAACACCGCACTCATTTGCATAGCGGGCATGCCCAAACTCTTCATGAGCGCATAAGCTTCGCAAATCATTTGCATGTCGGCATATTCAATGCCGTTGTGCACCATCTTTACAAAGTGTCCTGCACCGCCTGGGCCCATCCATTCGCAACAGGCTTGGCCGTCATCGGCTTTGGCTGCGATGGCTTGCAAAAACGGACGCACCAAAGGCCATGCTTCTGGCGAACCGCCAGGCATTAGAGCGGGGCCGTGCAGAGCACCTTCTTCACCACCGCTCACGCCAGAGCCGACAAACAAAATGCCAGTGCCTTCGATTGAGTCGATGCGCCTTTGGGTATCGCGGTACAGCGTGTTGCCACCGTCTATCACCACGTCTCCGGCTGATAACAAAGTTCGCAATTCATTCAATACGCCATCAACGGGGGCTCCAGCAGGCACCATGAGCCAGACACGGCGGGGCAGTTGCAAATTGGCCACCAACTCTGCCAAGGAATTGGCAGCGCAAGCTTGAAGGCCTTCAGTGCGTTTGGAAAAACTGGCGCATTTATTGGCATCTAAGTCAAAGCCAGTGACGCTGAAACCGTTGCGCTCTAAGTTAAGGGCTAAGTTTTCGCCCATGACGCCTAGGCCGATGAGTCCGATGTGGGTGGATTTCATTGATATTTGCCAGTTTCAAATTTATCAGGATTTTCGCATGAGGTGGGGGCATTGCTTCTTGGAAGGGGCATGAGTTGATTGGCATAGGCGGCTTCCTCATGGTGGAGTACCACAAATCGTCAGCCGCCTATGCCAATCAACTCAAGCCTTTGTGTTCGGAAGATGTCCGGCGCAAAATGTCCCCAACACCACGACGTTGGTGAGATGGCTTGAGGGGGCTGACGATTTGTGGTACTCCACCATGAGGAAGCCCCCTCAAGCCATCTCACCAACGTCTATCCGGAGAAAACCCCACCGCAAACCAAATCACTCAACAGTCACACTCTTAGCCAAATTACGAGGTTTGTCCACATCAGTTCCCCGAGCACAGGCAGTGTGATAAGCCAACAACTGCAAAGGCACCACATGCAAAATAGGCGACAACACACCATAGTTCTCTGGCATCCGAATCACATTCACACCTTCGCTGCTCTCAATCTTGGTATCCCCATCGGCCAACACATAAAGCACCCCACCCCGCGCCCGCACTTCCTGCATATTGCTCTTAAGCTTCTCCAAAAGAGCATCGTTAGGGGCAACCGTCACAACAGGCATCTCACGGGTCACCAACGCCAAAGGCCCATGCTTGAGCTCACCCGCAGCATAAGCTTCTGCATGAATGTACGTAATCTCTTTCAACTTCAAAGCACCTTCTAAAGCGATTGGATAGTGCGTACCGCGCCCCAAGAACAAAGCATTTTCTTTGGACGCAAACTCTTGCGACCAACTGATAATTTGCGGCTCAAGTGCCAACACCGCTTGCAGCGCTGCGGGCAATTGACGCATGGCTTTTAAATGCATGGACTCGTCTGCTTCGCTTAAACGTCCCTTGCTCTGCGCCAAAGCCAAAGTCAGCAAGAACAAACCCGCCAATTGCGTGGTGAATGCCTTTGTTGAAGCCACACCAATTTCAGCGCCAGCGCGAGTGACGTAGGCCAATTTGCATTCGCGCACCATGGCCGATGTGGCCACATTACAAATGGTCAGCGTGTGCTTCATACCCAGACTTTGTGCGTGCCTTAAGGCCGCCAGTGTGTCTGCTGTTTCGCCAGATTGCGTGATGGTGACCACCAAAGTTTGGGGGTCAGGCACTGAATCTCGGTAACGGTATTCACTGGCAATTTCTACTTGGCACGGTATTTTGGCCACCGACTCCAACCAATACTTGGCCACGCACCCACTGTAATAACTGGTGCCACACGCGAGAATCAAAACCTTGTCGATTTCTTTGAAAACTTTGAAAGCACTTTCTGAATGGGCGCCACCATTCAAGCCATCAAACAACTCCGGCACGATGTGCTCTACGCCTTCCAAGGTGTCTGCAATGGCCCGCGGTTGCTCAAAAATTTCTTTCTGCATGTAGTGGCGGTAAGGGCCAAGTTCTGCCGCACCGCTGTGTGCATGCACCGTTTTCACAGGGCGCTCTACGCGTTGATGCTGGCGGTCTTCAATCCAATACTTGCCCAATTGAATGTCAACCAAGTCACCTTCTTCAAGGTACACAATTTGATCCGTCACGCCGGCCAAGGCCATGGCATCACTTGCTAAAAAGTTTTCATGGTGTGATGTTCCAACGCCTAAGATCAAAGGTGACCCAGCACGCGCGCCCACGACGCGTTGCGGTTCATCTTTGTGAAACACAGCAATGGCGTATGCCCCTTTGAGTTCGTTCACGGTTCTTTTGACAGCATCCAACAAATCACCGTCGTAAACGCTGTCCACCCAATGCGAAATAACCTCGGTATCGGTTTGGCTGGTAAAGACGTAACCCTTGGCCTGCAATTGCGCGCGCAACTCATCGTGATTTTCAATGATGCCGTTGTGCACCAAGGCCACACGGCCGGGTTTGTCTTTGAGTTCTGCCAAAGTGCCAGGGCCTGAACTGAAATGCGGATGCGCGTTGTGCACCGCAGGCGCACCGTGTGTGGCCCAACGGGTGTGTGCAATGCCGGTGCCACTTTCTAAATGATCGGTTTCAATTTGCGTCGTCAATTCGGACACGCGCGACGTGCTGCGAGCACGCTTTAAACCGCCCACGCTGCGCTTGAGGCTGGCTTCATGGATGGCCACACCACAAGAGTCGTAACCTCGGTATTCAAGGCGTTGCAATCCCTGAACCAAGATGGGAACGATGTTTCTGTCTGAAACTGCACCAACAATGCCGCACATGGGTTCACCCTTTAAATTCAATGTGCGAGGATCTTATGCCTCTTGATTGAAAATTAATGGCTATTTTTATTCAATTATTTGAAATTAAATTTCATATATTTTAATAAATAGCTTATTATTTCAAATTAATTAATTTATTGAAATAATAATTCTCATCATGAGCTCTTTATTCAACAACATCTCAAGCACTTTAGACGCCACAGACTTGCAATTGCTGGCCGCCTTGCAAGCTGATGCCAGCATCAGCAACATTGCATTGGCCGACAAATTGCGCCTTTCTGCCGCCACCTGCTTGCGCCGCACCAAGCGCTTGCTGCAAGAAGGCTGGATTGAGAAGCAAGTGGCCATTTTGTCGTCGGACAAACTGGGGAAAATCATGGGTCACGGCGTCACGGCATTGGTCGAAGTCAGCTTGGACAAACAAGGCGAGGAGTTGTTGCAGGCCTTTGAAACACGCGCCGTTCAAGAGGCCGCAGTTCAGCAATGTTGGCGTGTATCGCCCGGCCCCGATTTCATGTTGGTGGTGCAAGTGGCCGACATGCCCGCGTACTTAGCCTTCACGCAAAAGCTTTTGACGCAAGATGCCAATGTGCGCAATGTCAAAGCTTTTTTCAGTGTGAAGCGTGCCAAGTTTGGTACTCAAATACCGCTACCAATCACTTAAGCTTCGGGCCTGCTCATTGATGCATCGGCATTGACCGAGGCCATCACTTCGCCTTAGGCGTTTTTTGCGGCCGCTTCCAATTGGCAATGCTCACTTGCTTGCCACGCGCCACACTTAAAGCTCCGGGCTCAGTGCTCTTGGAAATGGTGGACCCTCCGCCCACTGTGCCGCCTGCACCAATTGTGACCGGTGCAATCAACACACAGTTGCTGCCCACATGCACATCGTTTTCAATGATGGTGCGATGTTTGTTGGCACCGTCGTAATTGGCCGTGATGCTGCCCGCGCCATAGTTCACGCGCTCACCTACGGTAGCATCGCCAAGGTAAGCCAAATGATTGGCTTTGGCGCCTTTGGCCAAGGTGGAATTTTTCACTTCGACAAAATTGCCAATGTGCACTTCGGGGCCTAATTCTGCACCCGGACGCAGTCTTGCAAACGGTCCAACCAAGGCGCTCTCCCCGACTGTCACACCTAACTTTTCACCATCGATGTGGGTGAAGGCATGGATCACAGCACCTGAGGCAATGCGCGCGTTGGCAATGACGCAGTTGGGGCCAATGCGCACGCCTTCGCCCAAATGCACTTGGCCTTCAAACACGCAGTTCACATCGATTTCAACATCGGCTTCGCAATGCAAATCACCGCGCACATCGAAGCGCGCAGGATCGGCCAAGCGCACGCCGTGGAACATCAATTCGTTTGCTTTTTGCAACTGGTAAGCGCGCTCCAATTGGGCCAGTTGTTGAGGACTGTTAACGCCTGTCACTTGCAGTTCGTCTTGAATGCGATGCGCCACCACCACCGCGCCATCGGCCACCGCCCACTTCACCACATCGGTGAGGTAGTACTCACCCTGTGCATTTTGGTTGTCGAGTTTGGCCAGCCACGTTTTGAGTTGTTTGGCGGGCACGGCCATGATGCCGCTGTACACCTCTTGAATTTTCAGTTGCTCTGGGCTGGCATCTTTTTGCTCCACGATGGCCAGCACGCTGTCGCCTTTTGCTGTACGCACAATGCGGCCATAGCCTGTTGGATTGGGCATGTCGAGGGTCAGCAAGGCCAGGCGATCAGCTGTTGATCCTGCCGGACGCACACAGGCCATCAAGGCTTTGAGGGTGTCGGCGTGTGTCAAAGGCACATCGCCAGAAAGCACCACCACCAAACCATCATCGGCCAGCACCGGCACCGCTTGTTGCACCGCATGTCCCGTGCCCAACTGAGGCTCTTGTCTGACAAATTTGACGGCCAACTTGCCTGATATCGAAGAAACGGCAGCTTCCACCTCGTCTGCGCCGTGGCCCGTAATGACAACGGCACATCGGGCTTTTAAGTGAGCGGCAGTGTTCAGCACATGCACCAACAAGGGTTTGCCGGCCAAACGCTGTAATACCTTGGGCAAACGGCTTTTCATGCGAGTACCCTTACCCGCCGCCATGACAACCACATCCAGCGGCTGTTCGAGCGAAAATAGGTGATGATTAACTGAGTTGTCCGACATGGCGAAATTATCCTTTTGGTTCCGAATTATCACGGCTTCTTTGGTGGCTGTGTCAATGAGCGTCATTTTGACGGGCTGCAGCGCCGTCAAGTTAGGCTACAACAAGCTGCCAGAAATCGCATCGTGGTGGTTAGACAACTACATTGACTTCAGCGATACCCAAGGCCCCCAAGTCAAGGCGGCGCTTCAAAAGCTTCAGACTTGGCACCGCAAAGAAGAGCTGCCAGCCATTGCCGAACTGCTGGTACAAGCCCAAACATTGGCCCCACAAAACATCACCCCCGAGCAGGCCTGCAAAATTTGGGAAGGTGCGCAAGTTCGCATTGAATCCTTCATTCAAGAAAGCAGCCGCTTGGCTGCGCCCGTGGTGTCTCAATTGAGCGCCAAGCAGCTCAAGCATTTGGAAAAAGAGTGGGCCTCGCGCAATGAAGATTGGAAAAAGCAATGGCTTCAAGGCACGCCAGATTCCCGCATCAAAAAGCGGGTCGACCTTGCCGCTGAGCGCTTCAACTCGTTTTATGGCGACTTGAACTTGGAGCAAAGACAGGTTCTCAAACAGCAATTTTTACAATCGACATGGACCCCAGAGGCGAGTTATCAGCTGCGACTCAAACGTCAACAGGAACAATTGATTGCGTTGCAGGCTATGTCTTCCGAGATCACCAAACCGGCCATGTCCATTGTGCAAGTAGAAAAATCGCTGCAGTCATTGATTTTGCAATCGGTACGGCCTAAAGATGCGGGTGACTTGTCAAAACAACTTCAGCTTGAGCAACAAGCCTGCCAAAATTTAGCGCAGCTTCACAACACCATGTCACCCGCGCAGCGTCTGAAAGCGCAGCGCAAACTCAAAGACTACGAAACAGATGTGCGTGAACTCATGAAGATTTAATGGGGGGCAAAACAACTGGGGTCAGAGCAACATTAATTTCCAATCAAAGGGGTCAGAGGCCAATGGGGGCTTCCTCATGGTGGGGTACCACAAATCGTCAGCCCCCATTGGCCTCTGACCCCTTTGATTGGAAATTAATGTTGCTCTGACCCCAGTTGTTTGCCAAATTTCTCAGTCCTGGAGGGCTTTCCACATTTCGATGTCGCGCTCTGCGGTCCAGATGCGGGGATTTTTGATGCCGGAGGCTTCGTCGTAAGCGCGGGTCACATCGAACGGCAAACAGTGTTCGTAAATGAACACATGACCAAACACTGGGTCCATGCTTTTTCGGGTGTGGGCCATGGCAGCTTTTAAATCCATCTTGCCAGCGACAGCTTCTTTGCCTGCATTGAACAAGGTTTCAACCCAGCGCTTGGTGTAATCCAAAGCTTTGTTCACATCGGCTTGGCCCTTCATGGCTTCACCGCGGCCAGGCACGATGGCCTCGGCATTTAGGGCGCGCAAAGCTTCCAAGGTAGCGGGCCATTCTTGGAGTTGGGCATCGCCGGTGTAAACGCCAGCTTCGTACTCAACCAAGTCGCCGGAGAACAAAACTTTTTCTTCTTCCACCCAAGCAATGGTATCGCCGCGCGTGTGGCCATAGCCAGGGCTCCAAATTTGAACTTTCACACCGCCCAAGTCGATCACCAACTTGCCTGGCACTTCGCCTTTGGTGGCATCACCGCCACCAATCACCATGGTGGGCCATGTCAGGCCGAGCACCTCTTCTGCACCGCGGAACAAACGGGGAAAGCGCTCCATCTCACTCTTCATATCTTGCGCACCGCGCTCAAGGATGAGCTCGTAAGTGCCTTGGCTGGCAATCACTTCTGTTGCGCCTTCAGCCGCATAAGCACTGGCACCCAACACGCGCACCGCATGATAGTGCGTAAGCAGCACGTACTTGATAGGCTTGTCGCTGATGGTGCGAATTTGTTTGATCAAATCACGCGCCATACCCGGCGTGGCCGTGGCATCGCTCACCATGATGAACTTGTCACCAATGATCACGCCAGAATTGGGATCGCCCTCAGCGGTATAGGCCCAGCAGTGTTTGCTGAGTTGCTCAAACTTAATGACCTTGTCTGCCAAGTCGGCTTGTGATGCAAATGCTTTTGTAGCTTGGTTCATATTTTTCTCCGGTGGAAATTAATTTAATTGGGGTCAGAGCAACATTAATTTAGTCAATCAAAAGGGGCAGAGGCTGTTGGGGGCTTCCTCATGGTGGGGTACCACAAATCGTCAGCCCCCATCAGCCTCTGCCCCTTTTGATTGACTAAATTAATGTTGCTCTGACCCCAATTAAATTAATTCAAACCCTTTTCTAAGAGGGCAATGACTTCGTCTGCAAAGGCCACATACGAGATGGGGCCGCCGGGGCGAAGCCAGGTGAAAGTCCAGTTGATCATACCGAACAACATCATGGTGATGGCAGTTTGATTGGAAGCGTTCAATCTACCAGGATAAGCCCGGCGCAAAGCGCGCGTCACGGCGGCCACCACATCGCGTTGTCGGTTCAAAATGAGTTCGCGCGGCGACATGGGCGGCGAGCCCAAATGTTCATCGAGTGCATCGCTTAAAAACTGGGTGTCATTCAACAAAGCAACATGCCGAGTTGCAGAAGTTTCATACTCCTGCAAAAAGGCGCGAATGAGTTCATGCAAAGCCGCCCGATCGTCCAAATTGCGGCGCTGCGCAGTAGCTTCCGTCAAAGCAATGAGCGACAACAAACGCTGCGTGTAGCGGTCCATGAGGTCAAACAGAATGGCTTCTTTGCTGTCGTAGTAATGGTAGAGCCGCGCCTTGGAAGTGCCACACGCCGTGGCAATTTCATTCATGCTGGCAGCCGGATAGCTGCGATCGGCAAAGCACTGCGCCGCAATGTCCAAAATGGCATCGCGCTTGATGTCGTGCGTGGCGGATTTAGGTCTTGCCATATTTGTTTGTCTGTTTTTCTTTTGGAGGCGCTTCAAAAATGAACGACCAACCTGCTCAACTTCTTAGCCAAACGGCCACACCACCCCGTTGTCATTCAAAATAGCATCGAGCGGCACATCGTGAGGCTCGGGCTCGAAATCGTCCACATAAGCCTCTGTGAAACCCAAACCAACGGTAAAAGGTTTGGGCTCAATGGCCGCCAAAGTGCGATCGTAAAAACCGCCGCCGTAACCCAAGCGAAACCCTCCCGCGCTGTAACCCACGCAGGGCACAAACAACAAAGTAGGCACAATCACTTCGGTGTCTTTGGGTTTCAGAATGCCAAAAGCATCCTCCTCCATGGGGCAACCCGGGTACCACGCGTGAAAGGTCAGCGTTTTGTGCACCTTGTCGACCACGGGCAGCCCAATCCGGCGCAATTGCGACTCGCCGGTTAATTCGCCATCCTCTTTCCAACGGTGTAGCGCTGGCAATGGGTCAAACTCGCCTTTAATGGGCCAATAGGCGCCAATCACCAACTCGGGACGGCCGAACAACCAGATGCGCATCACCCTTTGCAGGGCGTCAACCCGCTCTTGGCGATCCGTCATGTTGAGGCGCGCTTTCAACAAGTCTTGGCGAATTTGTTTTTTGGCTTCTGATTTGTCCATAATCGACCTATGCAATTGACACAGATTTTGACATCGCTTGGGGCCTGCGTCCTCATTTTCTCGTTCTTGAGTCCTGCCTTGGGCCAAACAAATGCCCCAAACAAGGCAGATGAGGTCATTTTGGACATGAGCCAAGCCTTCAAAAAGAACGACAAAGCCCAGCTTTCGCGCCTCTTGCCCAAAGCCAAAGGCCACGCGCTAGAGCCCTGGGCTGCGTATTGGGATCTGCGAGTCCGACTAGATCAGGCCAGCAACTCAGAAATTCAACAGTTTTTGACGCAATACGCTGGCTCTTATGCAGAAGACCGCTTGCGCAACGACTGGTTGTTGCAAATGGGCAGGCAAAGGGACTGGGCCGACTTTGCAAAGGAATACCCCCGTTTTCGCATGAACGACGACCGGGAAGTTCGCTGCTATGCCTTGTCAACCGAAGCATATCTTTCAAAACCAGATACAGCCACAGAATTAAAACGCCTCTGGTATGCCTTCAGAGACACCGAAGATGGTTGCACTTACACCGCTGAAAAACTCTACGATCTCAAAAAAATTGAATCACTCGACCTGTGGCGCAAAGCTCGCCTGGCCATGGACAACAATCGCCCGCGAGCAGCCCAATTGGCACTCAACATTGAATCGGTCGAGCTGGGCAAACAAGCTGTCTTAATCCACGCAGATCCCCAAAAATATTTAGACAAACGCATTTTGGCCATCACCAAAAAGCGCAAAGAGCTTTCTGTTTTGGCGCTCATTCGCATTGCCAACACAGACCCCGACAAAGCCGCACAACTCATTGAAAAAAAATGGGGCCTGATGCTCACCAAAGAAGAGCACAACTGGGTATGGGCCGTGATTGGCAAACAAGCGGCGCAAAAACTGCAAGACAACGCGCACAACTACTTTAACAAAGTCAGCCGCAATCAAGACTTGAACGACGAACTGCTGATTTGGAAAACCCGCGCGGCACTTAGAAGCGGCGATTGGAAAGCGGTGATCTCTGCCGTCGACGCCATGGACAGCGCCAAGCAAGACCCGACTTGGATTTATTGGAAAGCACGCGGACAGTTGGCCGCCAACCCCGCCACTTTAGAACCGATGCGCTTGGAAGCCGTAGCCGCCCTGCAAAGCATTGCCAGCGTCAAGGGCTTCTACGAACAGCTCGCCACGGAAGAGCTAGGCCAGTCCATTACAGCGCCAGCAAAACCAGAAGCTCTGACAACGCAAGAAAAATCAGTAGCTGCCCAAAACGCAGGCTTGCAACGTGCCCTAATTGCTTTGAGTTTAGGCCTCAGATCTGAAGGCAATCGCGAGTGGAATTACAGCACCAACTTGCACACTCCCGGCGGCATGAGTGAACGTGAACTGTTAGCAGCCGCAGATTTGGCATGCAGCAAACAAGTGTGGGATCGCTGCATCAACACCAGTGAAAGAACCAAATTGACCATTGACTTTGATCAGCGTTTTCCAATGCCGCTCAAAGACACTGTCTTGCGCAGAACCAAAGAGATCCAACTTGACCCTGCTTATGTTTACGGCCTGATCAGACAAGAAAGCCGTTTCATCATGGACGCCAAATCGGTGGTGGGCGCAGCTGGCTTGATGCAGGTCATGCCGGCCACGGCCAAGTGGACGGCCAAGAAAATTGGCATGACAAATTTCCAAGCTCACCAAATTACGGATCAGGAGATCAATGTGGCGATTGGCACTGGCTATTTGAAGTTGGTATTGGACGATTTCGATGGGTCGATGCCGTTGGCCGCCGCCGCCTACAATGCTGGCCCCAGCCGGTCACGCAATTGGCGCAAAGGGCCGGTACTTGAAGCCGCAATTTGGGCAGAGAACATTCCGTTCAATGAAACGCGTGATTATGTGAAGAAGGTTTTGTCGAACACCACCAATTACGCAGCCATCATTACCGGGCAACCGCAATCCCTTAAGGCACGCCTAGGCACTGTGGGCCCTCGCAACGCGCAAGCTCCCGCGGAAAACACTGACTTGCCGTGAGGGGGCAAGTTGGAAGGATAGGGCGTGAGGGGGCTTCCTCATGGTGGGGTACCACAAATCGTCAGCCCCCTCACGCCCTATCCTTCCAACTTGATGGGTGGGCGGAAGACTTCAAATAATTGGGGTCAGAGCAACATTAATTTCCAATCAAAAGGGGCAGAGGTTGGTGGGGGCTGACGATTTGTGGTACCCCACCATGAGGAAGCCCCCATCAGCCTCTGCCCCTTTTGATTGGAAATTAATGTTGCTCTGACCCCGATTATTTCAGGCCAGCAATTTTTCTAAGTTACTTGTGATCTTTTCTTCGATTTTGTCTTTGAAGGACGCCATCAAAAAGCCAAGTTCAAGTTTCATGGTGAGCTGCGAAGCAGTCACTTCCAAATAGCCCGAAGCACCTGCACGTTCAAAGTTCAGGCGGTCTTGGATTTCGCCTTGCTCGTTCGTTTCATTGGCCACATAAGTGCAGTCCATGCCCCAATCTGACTCGGACTCTTTTTGCCACTGCGCTGCAATAGCACGGGCTTTTTCGAGACCCAATGTATGCGAACGTTGAATCAAAATTTCAGCCATCGGTTCAAGCTTTCTTCAACAGTGCAACTTGCACTTGGCAATCGTAAAACACAGGCGCACGGCCCAAATCGGTTAGCAGTTGACTGGTCACTTCATTGACGTTCGTGCCATTCAAGCCCATCTTGCGCCACCAGATACCAAGGCCATTGACTACGCCGGCCCGTGCACGCGAACTCACATCAGCTTTGCAATGGTATTCACCACGGTCGTTGAAAACCTTGACCGTATCGCCCGTAGAAATTCCGCGCGCGGCAGCATCTACCAAACTGATTTCAACCAAAGGTTCTTTTTCAATGGCACGCAAACTGTCCACATTCACAAAAGATGAATTCAAGAAATTGCGAGCAGGCGGCGAAATCATGGCCAATGGGTAGGCACTGCCGGCCACTGGCACTTCGTAATTGGGAATGTGATTGGGCAATGGATCTAAGCCTTGTGCGGCCAAGCGTTCGCTCACAAACTCGCAACGACCGGAGGGTGTTGCAAAGCCTCCCTCTGCAAAAGGTGCTTCAGGCACTTTCAAGGACACAAAGCCATTGGCCAATAGTGCGTCGAAATCGACTTCAGCGCCAACGGCCGTTCGGCACAAACTCACATCATCTTCAATGAAGCATGGCTCGGTATAGCCCATGGCTTTGGCCAGCAAGCGGAAAATTTCGCTGTTCGATTTAGCCTGTCCCACCGGTTCAATGGCTGGCTTGTTCAGCAATAGATCGGTGTGGCCATAACTGCCCTGCACGTCCCAGTGCTCGAGTTGTGTGGTGGCGGGCAGCACGAAGTCGGCATAGTCGGCCGTGTCTGTTTGAAAATGTTCCATCACCACGGTGAACAAGTCTTCTCGCGCAAAGCCTTGAACCACTTTGCCTGACTGGGGTGCAATGGCCACCGGGTTGCTGTTGTAGACCAACAAGGCTTTGACTTGCGGGCCCCACTCGCCACCGCCAACATGATTCAAGTCATTGCCCAAGGTTGACATGTTCAGGGTTCGCGGGCGCCGTGCGCCCAATAAATCGGGGCGGTGCAAATCAACTTTGTTCACTTTGAAATTGCTTGAACTACTAAGCAGCATGCCACCCGCGCGGTCTCGCCAAGCACCTGTGAGCGCTGGCAAACACGCCACAGCCCTCACGGCATTGGCGCCGCCCTTGACCCTTTGCATGCCGTAATTCAATCGAATGGCGGCCTTCTTTGTGGTGCCCCAGTCTTTGGCCAATTCTCGAATCAGGGATTCATCAATGCCGCAAACTTCTGCGGCACGGGACAAGGTCCAGGTCATGGCGCGTTCACGCAATGCGTCCCATCCCAAGGTGTATTTTTCAAGGTAGTCGTGGTCTAGCCAATAGTTCACCACCAACTCTCGCATCACGGCCAAGGCCAGTGCGGCGTCCGTGCCGGGTTGGATGGCCAAATGCACGTGGCATTTTTCGGCCGTTTCGCTCATTCGGGGGTCAATGCAAATCAGCTTGGCACCGTTGCGTTTGGCTTCCTGAGCCCGGCGCCAAAAGTGGATGGTGCTGGCAATTGAATTGCTGCCCCAAATGACGATCAATTTGGCTTCGGAAAAGAATTCGGTTTGCATACCGAACTTGCCGCCCAGGGTGTAAACCAAGCCCTCGCCCCCAGCAGAGGCGCAGATGGTTCGGTCCAGCAAGGAAGCGCCTATTTTGTGGAAAAAGCGCGAGGCCATTGACTCACTTTGCACCCAACCCATGGTGCCGCCGTAGCTGTAGGGCAAGATGGCTTCTGGGTTGTCGGCAGCAATGGCTTTGAGCTTGGCGGCAATGCCTTGAATGGCCTCTTCCCAGCTGACCTTCACAAACTGCCCCGACCCCTTAGGCCCCGAGCGTTTCAAGGGGAACATCAGTCGATCCGGGCTGTAAGTACGTTCTGTATAACGCGACACTTTGGTGCAAAGCACCCCATCGGTGTGCTTGTGATCCGGGTTGCCTTGCACCTTCACAGCGCGTCCGTCCTCTACGGTGGTGAGCAGTGCGCAGGTGTCTGGGCAGTCATGCGGGCACAAACCACGCACCACGGCATTTTTTTCAAGCACTGAATTTGTCATGCTTTCATTCTAAAGGGGTCGGTTTTGGGGATAACCCTAAAGGAAAATGTCCCCCAAGTGCAAAAGGGTTGTAGCGCAATGGCACGACTCTCGCTAGACTGTAGGCATGAAAATCATCGACTCCATCCTCACAGACGCGGCCAGCATTGCGGCCATTCGCAAAGACATTCATGCTCACCCCGAGCTGTGCTTCAAAGAAGAGCGCACAGCCGACGTGGTGGCCAAGCAGCTCACTGACTGGGGCATCCCCATTCACCGCGGCATGGGCACCACCGGTGTCATCGGCATTGTGCACGGCCGAGACGGCGGCAAATGTGGTCGAGGCGTTGGCCTGCGTGCCGACATCGACGCCTTGCCCATGCAAGAGTTCAACACCTTTGCGCACGCTAGCAAGCACGAAGGCAAGATGCACGCTTGCGGCCACGATGGCCACACGGCCATGTTGTTAGCGGCTGCCAAACATTTCTCAAAGCACCGCGACTTTGACGGCACGGTCTATTTGATCTTCCAACCCGCTGAAGAAGGCGGCGGCGGTGCCCGTGAAATGATCAAAGACGGCATGTTTGAAAAATTCCCCATGCAAGCCGTGTTCGGCATGCACAACTGGCCTGGTGCGCAGGTAGGTACTTTTGCGGTCAGCCCAGGCCCCGTCATGGCGTCTAGCAACGAATTTAAAATCACCATTCATGGCAAAGGCAGCCACGCCGCTTTGCCGCACAACGGCATTGACCCTGTGCCCGTGGCCTGCCAATTGGTCATGGCTTTTCAAACCATCATCTCTCGCAACAAAAAACCGGTCGATGCGGGCGTCATTTCGGTCACCATGGTGCATGCCGGCGAAGCCACCAACGTGGTGCCCGATTTCTGCGTCATTCAAGGTACTGTGCGCACCTTCACCCTCGAAGTGCTCGACCTCATTGAAAATCGCATGAAGCAAATCACAGAAAATCTTTGCGCTGCTTTCGATACCAAGGCCGAATTCCATTTCAACCGCAACTACCCGCCCACCATCAACAGCGCGACCGAGGCTGACTTTGCGCGCAAAGTCATGGAAGGCATTGTGGGCAAAGACAACGTGATGGTGCAAGAGCCCACCATGGGCGCTGAAGATTTCTCGTTCATGTTGCAAGCCAAACCTGGTGCCTACTGTTTCATTGCCAATGGCGACGGTTCACACCGCGAAATGGGCCACGGCGCAGGACCTTGCATGTTGCACAATCCAAGCTACGACTTCAATGACGACCTGATTCCCTTAGGCGGCACTTATTGGGTTGAATTGGCCACGCAGTGGTTGGCCAACCCCACTCAAACAAAGTAAGCTTCTGCTTCAGTCGAATTTAGACTTCTCTATTGAAGCCCTTCGGGGCTTCTTTCATTTGGACCCCTCATGACCCACATTCATTCCGCATTTTCAAAAAGTTATGCACAAGCACGACAAAAATTTTTGAGTGCCGCGCAAGCTGCAGGCCTTCCGGTGGAATCTCACGTTCATCCCGAAAAGGGACGCGATGGCGAAGAGCTGGCCATGGATGTGGTGCGCGAAGGTCCTGTCAATGCCAAACAGGTTTTGCTGATCAGCAGTGCTTGTCATGGGGTGGAAGGTTATTGCGGCAGTGGCGTTCAAATTGATGCACTGCGCAGTGCTGAATGGCACAAAGCAGTTGCACAAAGCGGCGTGGCCGTGGTGTATGTGCACGCATTGAATCCGCATGGCTTTTCGCATGTGCGCCGCGTCACACAAGAAAACGTTGACCTCAATCGCAACTTTCAAGACTTCAGCAAACCCTTGCCAGAGAACGCAGCTTACAAAGAGGTGCAACACCTTTTGCTGCCCGACCAATGGCCACCCAACGAAGCCAATCAGCAAGCCACGATGGACTACATTGCAAAAAATGGCATGCCCAAGTTGCAAGCCGCTGTGTCGCAAGGTCAGCACCACCATCCTGAAGGTTTGTTCTTTGGCGGCCAAGCACCCACGTGGAGTAACCAGACCATTCGCAAAGTGCTCAAGCAGCAAGCGGCCTCAGCCCAAAAATTAGCATGGATCGACTTGCACACAGGCCTCGGCCCCAGCGGTGTCGGCGAGCGCATTTATGCAGGGGCTAATGATGCTGCAGCCATTGCACGTGCACGCCAGTGGTGGGGGCCTGGCATTACCTCCATCTACGATGGCAGCTCTTCTTCAGCCTTCCTCACAGGCCTCATGTGGATGTCTGTGCAAGACGAATGCCCTCATGCCGAATACACCGGCGTTGCCCTTGAATACGGCACCTTGCCCATGAATGACATGCTTTCGGCACTGAGAGCAGACCACTGGTTGCACATTCACCCCGAAGCCTCAGATGAACTCAAGAAAAGCATCAAAGCCCAAATCTTCGCGGCCTTCTACACCGACACCGATGTGTGGCGTGAGCAAATCATTGCTCAGGCCCGTGAAGCCATGTTCCAAGCCCTTGAAGGTTTGAAATGACCCGCTCACCCGCACGCGTTCTTTTGTTGGGCGGCACTGGCTTTGTGGGCCGCCATGTTTGCGAGAAGCTCACGCGCCTGGGCAGCAGCATGACCGTGATCACGCGGCGCGCAAACCAAGCCAGCGCCATCATCAATTTACCGCGTGTGACCATCATTGAAGGCGATGTCTACAACGTTGAATTTTTAACGCAATGCATGCAGCAACACGATGTGGTGATCAACCTGATTGCCATCTTGCACGGTACGCCCGCAGCCTTTGAAAAAGCCCATGTGCAGTTGCCGCAAGTCATCGCCCAAGCATGCCAAGACAGCGGTGTGCACCGGCTGATTCACATCAGTGCCTTGGGCGCCAGCCTCACTGGCCCTTCAGAATACCAGCGAAGCAAAGCGCGCGGCGAAGAGATTTTCAAGCAAGCGGGCCTAGAGCTCACCTTGCTGCAACCCAGTGTGATCTTTGGCAAAGAAGACAAGTTTTTAAACTTGTTTGCGCAACTTCAAAGCATCACACCCATCGTGCCCTTGGCCGGTGCCAACACGCGTTTTCAAGCTGTGTGGGTCGAAGACGTGGCCAATGCCATCGCTCAGTGTGTTGTCAACAGCGACACCGCAGGAAAAACCTACGAGCTTTGCGGTCCCGAAGTTTTCACACTGCAAAAATTGGTTCAAAAATCAGGCCAATGGGCGGGCATTCGCCAAGGCAAAGGCCGTTTGGTGTTTGGCATCCCTCATGCGCTAGCGTGGCTTCAAGCCTTTCTCATGGAGATGGCACCAGGTCAGCCCTTGATGAGCCGTGACAACCTGGCCTCTATGCTGGTAGACAACGTGGCATCTGGCCACGCACTTGGCTTGAAAGATTTGAACATGGAGGCAGCAGCTGTGAGCAGCATTGCCCCTGGCTATTTAGGTACCAAGGGGCCAAGCACTGCGCTGAACGACTACCGAGCTAAAGCGGGTCGATAGACAAAAAGGGATACACCATGCAACTTTTCATTGCCAACAAAAACTACTCTTCATGGTCCATGCGCCCTTGGGTCATGCTCAAGCAAGCGGGTATTGAATTTGAAGAAGTCATGGTGCGCTTTGATAGTTTTGACGCGAAGTCCCAGTTCAAGCAAACTTTGAAAGACATCAATCCTGTCGGCAAAGTGCCCGTGTTGGTCGATGGCGAGTTGGCTGTTTGGGATACCTTGTCAATTGCTGAGTACGCTGCCGAGAAATTTGCCGACAAGCAACTCTGGCCCAGCAAGGTGTCTGACCGTGCAAGGGCACGCAGCATTTGCGCAGAAATGCACAGTGGTTTCACGGGCATTCGAAGTGCGTGTCCGATGAACATTGACGCTTATCTGCCAGAGGTTGGCGCATTGGCGCTGCGAGACAAAGAAGCTTTGCGCAACGATTTAAAACGCATCGACCACATGTTCTCGTCGCTGCTTCAAGCACACAAAGGCCCCATGCTGTTTGGTGAATTCAGCATTCCAGATGCCTATTTTTCGCCGGTGGCGATGCGCATCAAAACCTACGCCTTGCCCGTCAGCTCAGATACACAAGCCTACATCGATCGTTTGTGTGCCATGCCTGGCGTGAAGGCTTGGATCGATGGCGCTTTGGCCGAAAAAGACTTCATCGACTTTGAAGAGCCTTTTCGCACCAAACCTTAAGTTCAAAGCCAATGCTTCAGCACTCGTCCTTTAGCCTCGCAAAGCGCACGTCATGAGCATGCAAATCTTCAGCGTCGGCGGTGCCATTCGCGATGCCCTCTTAAACCAAGCCGTCAAAGACAAAGACTGGCTGGTGGTAGGCGGCACACCCGAGGAAATGACACAGCTTGGCTATGTCACCGTGGGCAAAGACTTCCCAGTTTTTTTGCATCCCGCATCGCGCGAAGAATATGCGCTGGCCCGCACTGAACGGAAAACTGCGCCGGGCTACAAAGGTTTTGTGGTGCATGCCTCACCAGAAGTCACGCTAGAACAAGATCTGGCCAGGCGCGATCTCACCATCAATGCCATGGCTTTGCCAGAGGCCTATTCAGGCGGGTTGACTCAGGCGCACCCTGAACTCAACGCGCCAAATTCAACAAGCAAATTTGCAGAAGAATTTGCAAAAGTTTTTGCAGCGCATGGCATTGATCCTTATCACGGCTTGAAAGATCTTGAGTCCAAAACTCTTCGCCATGTGACACTGGCCTTTCGCGAAGACCCCGTTCGCATCTTGCGCGTGGCACGCTTTGCTGCAAGATTTCCCGATTTTCAAATTGCCCCTGAAACCATGCAGCTCATGCAAGACATGGTGCTGGCCGGCGAAGTTGAACATTTGGTGCCAGAGCGTGTGTGGCAAGAATTGGCCAAAGGCTTGATGACCTCCAAGCCTTCGCGCATGTTGGAAGTGCTCAAAGAATGTGGCGCACTCAAAGTCTTGCTGCCAGAAGTTGAACGGCTCTGGGGGGTGCCGCAACGCGCCGATTACCATCCAGAAATCGACACCGGCATTCACCTCATGATGGTGCTTGACATGAGCGCGCACCTCAGTGCCTCGCTGCCCGTGCGCGTAGCTTGCCTCATGCACGACTTGGGCAAAGGCACCACACCCAAAGATGAATGGCCGAGGCACATTGCCCACGAACAACGCAGCGTCAAATTGCTCCAACACGTGTGTGAGCGACTGCGCATTCCCGTTGAGTGCAAAGAGTTGTCTGAAGTGGTGGCGCGAGAACATGGCAACATTCACCGCAGTCAAGAATTGAATGCGGCTGCCCTATTGCGCTTGTTGGAAAGATGCGACGCCATTCGAAAACCTGAGCGCATGCCAGACATTTTGCTGGCCTGTGAGTGCGATGCTCGGGGTCGAAAGGGTTTTGAGAACGAGGCCTATGGGCCAAGCACGCGTTTACAAGAAGTGCTGAAGGCGGCTTTGTCTGTCGTCACCGCCGGCATTGCCGAGGAGGCGCAAAAACAGGGCCTCTCGGGCCCTGCTGTTGGCGAAAAAATACATGCTGCCAGAGTAAATGCCATTGACCAGTTGAAGGTCTGAGCACCAGAGCACGCCTTCATCCATGAAGACCCGCTGACTTAAAGCCAGCGTGGACAGATTAACGCGAAGGTGTGCGAGGCGTGCGAGGCGCTGCCGGTGGACGGCCTGCCAAGTGACGGAAGCTGATGCGGCCTTTGGTGAGGTCGTAAGGTGACAACTCAAGGGTGACACGGTCGCCCGCCAAAATGCGAATGTGGTTCTTGCGCATTTTGCCTGCTGAGTAAGCGATCAACTGGTGTCCGTTGTCCAAGGTGACACGAAAACGTGTGTCAGGTAAAACCTCGTTCACAACGCCCATCTGTTCGATCAAATCTTCTTTCGCCATTTTTTCCTTTCAGGTTCTCTCGGTGGCTTAGTGGGCCCGCGTGGTTGAACGCACCCAATCTAAACCTTGTGCCAGTGCAAAACTGGCTGCCGCATCGCGGGTGGCGAAGTCGTTGGTAAAACACATCACCCGGTCGGTACTGGCACTGCCACGACCGCTGGCCACTGACACCTGCGCCGCAAAGCGGCCACAGGGCAGTGCACGCGGACAAGCGGCAATGCGGTATTTTCCCACGGTGAC
>Ga0214919_10003901_pt1 | contig 22166 bp, 22 predicted proteins | sample LL1503_MetaG_FD_177994 | JGI IMG/M metagenome (GOLD analysis project Ga0214919, IMG submission 177994) | Freshwater microbial communities from Lake Lanier, Atlanta, Georgia, United States - LL-1503 | ecosystem: Environmental > Aquatic > Freshwater > Lake | place: USA: Georgia | collected... | reverse complement strand
TCGAGATATAAATTGAAACTTTTCGCATAAAAATTCAAAAAAATGAGCATTTTTTGCCTCTATAAATTTTTTTGTTTTTATGGCGTTAAATTTCTGCCGTTTTCAACGGGGCCATTTAGGAAAACCTGAGGTCAAAAAAAGCAAAGAATATTTTGGCTTATTAAATCAAGGCAAGGGATTTTTAGAGATTGCTTTGCATCTTTACAAACAATCCGGACTAGCTCCCACATCCAAAGATCTTATTGAAGTCCAAGAGGCATTAGAAACAATCCAAACAGAATTAAAGAAAGCAATAGCGAAAGATTACCCCGGCACAATGGCTCCGAGGTAATCTTAGGTAATCTTAAGGCAACCCTGATTGGTCAAAAAATTATGCCGACTCTAAACCAACAGAAGATTCGGCCTCTAATTCGCGAAGCCTAGGCAACTGAGTGAGCAGCTCCCCAGCAGCTAAACGAGACACTCGAAGCACCCCAGTAGCACTAGTCGACGCGGAACAAAAAACTAATTGCGTACTGTACGATCCCCTAGAACGCTCTGTTTTAAATTCTTCTGCGCCTAAATAGGCAATGCCCGCTATTTTTAAAGTCGCCTCTACACGACTGATTAAACCCTTATCACATCTGAGCAAGATGAAACACTCATCAGCACCCTCCACGCCAACGGCGGCTCCTTTAGCCCAAGAATGCTCCTTTAAAAGTTGAGCAATAATTACATTTACTCGCTCATCAGCTGTTTTTTTTCTAGCTGTATACCCGCCGCCTTGAAAGAAAGGCAGGCTCTTTTTATGCCCCACTCTTGCCATTGTCTGATCTCCTTTTGATTAAAATTAACGGATTAAAAAACGCACGGTTTTTATCATTTTATTGTGCTGACACTTAGTCAATTTTTATTTATTGTTTTTATTGAGCAGCAAGCTGTCATCTTATTGCTTAGCGTTCACTATCAGACAATTTCTCAGGCAATTTTTCAGGCATCTCACATTCCCAATCTACGGGCACCGCTGATAAACTTTGAGCTCATTTTTAATCCCTCCCCTATAAGATTGAATTAAAAAATCATGTTCAAAAAACTCGCGCCTTTTATCATCTGCACCCTTGGCTCTTTTTTTTATATTTATGATTATTTCTTAGCCGTCTCCCCCAGCATCATGACGCATGATTTAAGTTCAACTTTTTCGCTCAATGCCGGAGAGCTGGGAACTTGGATGGCCCTATTTTTTCTAGCCTCGACTTTTTTTCAAATTCCTGCGGGGGTTTTATTAGATAGATTCGGTGCGAGAAAATTACTCTCTCTGTCTGTCTTAATTAGCGGCTTAGGCGCTTTATTATTTGCAATCTCTCTTCATCCCTGGGAACTCGGCTTAGCAAGATTATTAATGGGCATAGGCTCCCCCTTTGCTTTTTTAGGCGCCTTATTTTTAGCCTCTCGCTGGTTCGCTCACAAATATTTTGCCTTGATAGCCGGCCTAGTCCAACTAGGTGCTGCGATTGGATCCATCATTGGCGGTGGCCCCTTAGCTAATCTTGTTAATATTTTAGGCTGGCGATACGCCATGCTCTCTATTGGCTTATTTACTTTAGTTTTATCCATTTTATTTTGGGTAGTTCTAAGAGACGGCGAAGACTTAAAAGATATTCAAGATAATTACAGCGCCCAAGAGCCCTCTTTAAATTTACATCCTGATTTAATTTTAAATTCTGACCCAGAGCGCTCTTTACTTTATGTTTTAAAACACCCGCAGATTATTTTTATTGCCCTACTGGGCTTCGCCTCTTGGGTCAGCGTGACAGGGATTGGCTCCCTCTGGGGCATTCCCTATTTAATGGCTGTGTATCACTGGACCAATACCCAAGTCGGTTATTTATATATTTTATTCTGGCTAGGCCTAGGCCTGGGTTCGCCTTTGATTGGCTGGCTGTCAGATTATTTAAAAAACCGAAAAATGCCGTTTTATATTTGTTTTTTAGTGGGTTTAATCAGCGCGCTGTTATTTATCTCTGCGCCTGTGATTCCAAAATATTTGATGGTTTTGTCTTTGTTTTTACTAGGCTTTGCAGCGTCTGCTCAAAGCTTAACTTTTGGAATTACGAAAGATCTAGTGCCCGAAAAATACTTTGTCGCCACCTCTGGTTTAATTAATCTCACGGCGGTTCTGACGGGTCTAATTTTGCAGCCACTGATGGGTTATTTAATTAATCTACACAGCGATTTTTATAATACTCATGCCCATATTTATAAAATTTCTGACTATCAAATTTGCTTTATTCCTATCCCAGTTATTTTCTTACTGGGTTATCTAGTCAGCTTATTTTTTCTTAAAGAAACAAAGTGCGTAAATCAAAAAATTAAATAATTAATTATTATATTTGCGAGTAAAGGGACGAATACAAGATTCGCCCTTCCACTAAACAGCAAAAAAATTAATTTAAATTTTAATCACCAGCACATCCTGTTTAGCACCATGTAAAACAGCATTAGCAGTCGAGCCTAAAAAAGCAGACTGTAATAAAGATCTGCCATGTGAGCCAACCACTAATAAATCCGCATGGGTACTTTCAACAAAGCCGGCTATTTCATCACGAGCTTCGCCTCTTAAGACACGAACTTGATTAATACCCAAGCCATATTCTTCAGATAACTCTTGCATTTGAACATCCGCATTTCTTGCTAAATCTTCTTCGATGTTAGGCACATAAATAGACGCCAAAGTCGCCTCGTCTGGAACCACATGAATAATTTCCCAGGTCGCCTTGAAATCATCGACCATGATTTTTGCTTTGTTCAATACTTTACGGCCGTCATGTCTTAAATCACTGGCAACAACCAGATGCTTATAAGGCCCATGAGCTTCGCCTCTCCCCGAATAATCAATCCGAACTGTTAGGACATCACAGACAGCGCCATGTAAAAGAGAGTTTGCGGTGGAGCCTAATAACAATTGCACCCCATGTTTTCCATGAGACCCGACCACTAATAAATCTGCTTTTAATTCTTTGGCTAAATTTAAAATTTCATGCTTGGGTGAGCCAATTAATAAATGCGTTTCGAATTTAAACTTAGAGTCTGCTTTGACTTTTTCTAGTCTTCTTTCTGCTTCTTTTTCCATCTCTGTCTGAAAATCATAAGCATAAGGCACGCTGGTATACACATGGGGCAAGACATGAACCAAATGCAATTCTGCTCGATAACGTTCTGCTAAAAATCCTGCCTGAGATAAAACAACAGCAATATCATCATGTAGATCCAAAGCGACTAGTATTTTTTTATAATTCATGTCTGCAAGCTCCTGTTAGAAATTAGTAAATAAAAATTAATAAATAAAAAATTAAATTAACTTAGCCCTGGTTTTGACGCTGGTGTGTCACCCATTTTAGTTTGACCAATCACATGAACGAGATACCCAGAATACAAACGCTGCTGACCTGCGGTAACAACCACATCTCCTGCAGTTAAGCCATTTTGAATAGAAGCCAAGTTATTTTTAATTAGGCCCACCGTTACATATTTTTTCTCGACTTTATTTAAATTATTTAGAACAAAAACATAGCGGCCCTGGACATCAGTCATTAAGGCAATATCTGGAATGATTAACAATTGTCGATTTGGATTTAATACCTGCTCGACTTCAACGAACATGCCTGGAGATAGCAAGAAATCATTGTTTTCTATTTTGGCATCAAGAGAAATAGTCCCCGATTGGGTATTCACCGACGGGTCGATATAACTCACGATGCCTTTAAATATCTGATTCGGATAATCCTCTGTTCGTAAACTCACCGACTGGCCTATTTCTATTTCTGGCTTATAGCTTGCTGGAACCGTGTATCTAGCGTTAAGTGGCGCCAGCTGAACTAAGTTAATCACAGGCGTTCCTGCACCAACATAAGATCCAACAGTGAGATCCATAGTTCCAAGCACGCCACTAAAGGGCGCTCTTAGTTGTTTTTCAGACAAAATCGCCTGATCCTTCGCAACCGCTGCTTGGGCAGTCAGTAAAGCCTCTTTTTTCTCTTCTAAGATTTGCTGAGACTCATCGCCTAATTGGGATAATTTTAAAAACCGATCATAAGTCGACTGATTCAAACTTAAACGCGCCTGATCAGATTCTAATTGTGCCTGGTCTTCTGCACTGTCTAACTCAACCAATAAATCACCCTGTTTAACTCGGCCCCTCTGCTGATAAATTTTGCTAATTTGGCCACCGACCTGAAAACTCAAAGCCGCTGATTGCAAAGCGCGTAAATGCCCAACAGCACTGAGAGTTTCTGGGATCACAGCCATTTCAGCCGTGGCTGTTTCGACATTAATAGGCGCAATAGGCACGGGCGCATTAAGCTCTTGCGACTTTAAATTATTCGAATGAGAAGAAAGGGCCCAAAGACTAAAACCTAAGGCTAAAGAGCCGCCCAAACAAAATCCAAACACAACACTTTTAAACATTTTTCCAACATCTAACTCTTAATTAAAATCGGGCGAGACAGTATCAGAACTTTCAACTCATGGAAATATGAAAACATTGTTTGGAGTTTGATTGAAAATTTTGATTGAAAATATAGTTAAACACTCTTTCAAAAACCCTGGAGTAATTTTTAAAAAACCCTACCCTCTAGCTATTTTTATTCTTTAATAATTTTTTATAATTTTTTATTTTTTATTTTTTAATAAAATTTCACTGGAGTCCCCATGCTCGTCAGGCCTTTTAAGTTTTTTAAACTTTCTCAGATGCTCCCCAAAATTATTGGCTCGCTCATGATTCTTCATGGGATTGGCAATGTATTGATGGGAGCCTCTTCTTTATTTCATATTCAAGCACTCGAAGAAATTGAGCAAAGCACCCAAACGGCTTATCAAGAAGTCACACAGATTACCATTTTTAGTCAGATAGAAAGTTTAGGCGCGTTAGTTTCTATTTTTTTAGGCATCGCCATTGTTTACTTAGGTTTAGGATTATTTAAAAGAAAACATGCCGCCTGGCTTTGGGCTTTATTAGTCCAAATTATTATCTTTATCAGCAGCTGCTTCCCTCATTTTTCTTTCCAAATGATGCTGATATCTATTATTTACATGGCCCTTTTATATTTCTCACGCAAAGAATTTTATGTTCACAACACCCAACAACAGGGCATTGATATCTTCATTGCCTGGACGTCTATTTTTATTGCGCTGACTTATGGAATATTAGGCAGCTATTTAATGCGGGATCAATTTCATGGGATTCATACGTTAGTCGACGCGTTTTATTACACCATTGAGACTTACAGTACGGTCGGGTATGGCGATATCTTACCCATCACTCAAAATGCCAAAATGTTCTCAGCCTCCATGATTATCTTAGGCATTACGTCTTTTATTACGACATTAACATTAGTCATCGGACCCATGGTCCAACAACGCGTTCGAGGGGTTTATAGAATCATGAGTAAATTAGATAATTTTAATAATCATATTGTGATTTCAGGCTTCAATGAATTAACTCGAATTTGCGCTAAAAATTTAATCACTCAAGGCTCTCAAGTTTTATTTCTAGAAAAAGATCAAATCATTGCTGATCAAATCAAATCTTCTGGCTTTAACGTCGTTATGGGCGATCCAACTCATCCCGCAGAGCTCGCTTCTTCGAATATTATTCAGGCCAATGTTTTAATTTGCGGCCAGGCAGATGACGCACAAAATATTTTAATTCTCATGGCCGCTCATGAAGCCCAAGCTTTAAGAAAACACCCCAAAGATTTTAAAATTATTTGCCGCATCGAAGAGTCTCACAATATTGAAAAAGCCAAAAAACTCGGCGCCACTAGTATTATTTCTCCGTCTATTTTGGGCGGTGAGATGATGGCAAAAGCAGTGCTTTAAGTTAAAAATACTAACTATTTGATTTTATTAACAAATCACATAATTCGATCCAAATATGTGATTTTTACCACATAATTGGATCAAAATTTGTGGCTTTTATCACATAATTCGCACATAATTTACGCATGATTCCTTTTTTATCTTTTGCTAAAAGGCACCTCAAATGCAACGTTCCATCATGCAAGATCTCCAAACCTGGCAAAACTCCCCACATCGCAAGCCTTTAATTTTGCAAGGCGCAAGGCAGGTTGGGAAGACTTATATTCTCAAAGAATTTGGACGCCAATCTTATGAGCAAATGGTTTATCTCAACTTCGAGTCTCAACCCAAAATTCATGCTTATTTTTCAGGAGATTTAAACCCGAAAAAAATTATCCAAGACTTAGCTCTGCACTTTGGCCTGTCTATTACGCCAGAAAAAACCCTGCTAATTTTTGATGAAATTCAAGAATGCCCGCAGGCCTTAAGTTCTTTAAAATATTTTTGCGAAGAAAATCCTGAATATTCCATTGCTGCCGCAGGTTCACTCTTAGGGGTTAAATTATCGCCCACGGGATTCCCTGTCGGAAAAGTGGATTTATTAAATCTTTATCCGATGACTTTTTTTGAATTTCTCAGTGCAATTCACAAACAAAGCTGGCGAGATTTTTGCGAAAAAATTACCGCAGAAGACGCCATTAATCCCTCGCTTCATGACGAGCTCATGAGCGCTCTCCGTCAATACATGGTCATTGGCGGAATGCCTGAAGCTGTCAGCATTTATCAAGATACCCAGGATTACCAAGCCGTTCGAACGCAGCAAGAAACCATTTTAAGAACCTATGAACTAGATTTTGCAAAGCATGCACCTCCCAACAACAGCATGAAAATTTCTCAACTATGGCATGCAGTCCCTAGCCAATTAGCAAAAGAAAATAAAAAATTTATGTTCAATGCCATTCGTCCCAGTGCTCGTGCAAGAGAATATGAAAGCAGTATTGAATGGTTAAACCAGGCTGGAATGATCCATCAGGTTTACCAAATTTCTACGCCGTCTATTCCCTTAGATGCTTATTGTGATAAAAATGCCTTTAAAGTTTACGCATTGGACGTCGGGTTACTCGGCGCAATGAGCGAGCTCCCACCTCGAGTTATTTTGGATCCTGAACAAATTTTTGAAGAATTTAAGGGCGCTTTTACAGAAAATTATGTCTTACAAGAATTGATCGCTGCAAAGCATAAAAATCTTTATTACTGGACCAGCGAAGGTCGAGCAGAGCTAGACTTTATAATCCAGCATGAACTCAAGGCTTACCCTTTAGAAGTCAAAGCAGGAGTGTCCAAACATAAAAAAAGCCTGATGGTCTATCAAGAAAAATTTAAACCTAGTCAACTCTCCAGGGCCACGGCGATGAACTTAAAAAAAGAGGATAACTTGTTAAATTATCCTCTTTATTTAATCAGTCGATTTCCGTTTTAAATATTTAAATACTTAAACACTTAAATATCAAAACATTAATAACTTAGATTATTCTCGACTTTGTCTACACCATCTAAATTCTCCACTGTTTTTTCAGCCAGCTGTGACTGAATCGCAGAACCAACAGAGCCATCCATACGGACAACCCCATTTTTGGTGGTTACTGAAATATGAGTGGAATTAAGATTAGGCGTATTTAACAAGGCCGCCTTCACTTTGGCCGTTGTTAAACTACTGCTGACATATTGCCCTGTGCTTTCTTGAGCTTGGTTCTGATTTTGGCTTTGGTTTTGATCTGGGTTTTGCCCTTGATCATCTGCATTACAAGCCGTTAAAAAAATGCACTCGTTAAAAAAACAGTGCCCATAACGATCACGCGCTGCGCAATTTTACCTGTGATTATTTTTGATCTGGTTAACATGTTTATTCCCCTTGCTGTTGTTATCTTTGCTCTGGGCAACCAGATGTTGGTTCCCATAAGCGCTATAGACATAAAAACAATTTAATGATCGACACCTTCCTTATTTTTTCTTGGTTTTAGGTACGTTTTTAGGCACAGTTTTAGGTTCTGTTTTAGTTTTAAGTTCAGCTTTGATTTTTGGCTCAGCTTTAGTTTTAACTTCAGCTTTGGATTCAGCTTTAGGTTCAGCTTTCATTTTTTCTTTGGTAAAAGCAGGAGGATCACTCGCTGGAAAACTTTCTTCATTAGCTTCACCAATGCCCAATTCCGTCACATTAATAGCGCCTAACTCAGCGCATTTTTTTCGAATATGAGCCATGTGTTTTTTCAATACTTTTTGAAGCTCATCTGGCAACACACAATGCAAAGCCTCTTGATAGGCCTTAGTTAAAGAATTTTCAGATCGCTTGATTTCATCCAAAATTTTATCCGTATCTCCACCCGTTAAAAGTGCTTTGATATCCACAAAAATACGATGCAAAGGCGCGGTGATACTGCCACGCTGTGTAGGCACTTCTCCGCCTCCGCTTTGAAAAATATGGTCCTCAATGGTTTTAATCATGTGAAGACGCTCTTCCGCTTCAGCACGTAACAACGGTTTTATTTTTTCTGAGTGAATCACCTTGGCACACTCGTTGTAGCCTTTTTCGCTATCGTGCAAGTAAATTAAAATATCATTGAGGCGATCGACCGTGCGAGGTTGAAGCGTCATTGTCGTCATGGTCGTTATTGTTGCGGTAGTTTCCATTTTAAATTCCTCCAAAAAATTAACTGGATTGAATTAAAAACAGGAAAGTTTCACCGGCTGGAAAAACTTCCTGCCACCCTAAAAAAAACGGAGTGCGTAACAATAAATTGTCACATACACTCCGTTTTTTTCACTATAACGCGCTTAAGATAAAAAGTTCAACTTTTTTTAGTTTAAACCCTAGATTTCACAATGCCCCCCAGCACATGCTAATTCTCTCTTAGCTTCTGTTTCATCCGTTCGCTCATAAGAAACTAACTTTGAAAAATCAACATTCCCCATTTGGGCTAATAATTTTTCATACTGCTCTTTATTAATTTCTTCGTAGGGCGCTAATTGGTACACATGATTTGATCTTGGCAAGAAAGATAAACCACCGACGATTTCCCAGTTTTTATCCAGCCAAGCCAAGACACCAATCCACTCATCATCGCCAACAGAGACAGTCACCGAGGGGTTATGTTCTGTGAAATTTAATTTCACAACTTTCCAATGCTCTAGCTGATCTAAAGCTGAAATATCATCTTTACAAATCGCACCATCCGGCGCTTTGACTGGGAACTCTAAAACATAAGTCGTCGCGTCATTCATGCTTTGACCGACTTCTGGATGATAAGGAATCCCCTGATCCTTCATCATTTTAAATAAAGCATCCGTCGCGGAAATTCGAATCCTTCGAATATAGTAAGGCGCATGTCTCGGGTGCATTCCGGATGCACAATCAACTGTTTGGGACACTGTCCCAGAGGGTTTAACACAAGTAATACAAGTCGAGGGGCTAATATTTAATCTGGCTGCATATTCTTGATTTAGATTAATACTGGCGTCTCTTAAAATAGTTAACATCATGGGGTCTCTTGCCAAAGAACAGTCCCACTGCCCCGTCACAGACACACCTAACAATCTTTCTCTCTCACAATTTTCTTTCCACTCTTTCGATAAAAATGGGAAGTCTGTCAACATAGATTGGAACGTCCCTAATAAAGTCGCGACTTTTAACTTTCTTAATAAGCTTTCTTGGGTGTCATCAGCTCTGGCAATAATTTCAGACAAATTACAAAATTGTTTTGATTGCAAAATAATTTCAGCACAGGGGTTCGTCCCCACAAAGCCTACTATTTTATTTTTCTTGATTAACCCTTTTTCTTTCCAAGCTTTAATTCTTCGCTCTGGTAAAGTTTTAACTAAGCCGCTTCTGTTAAATATTCCGCGCTCTCCAGAACCACTTTTAATTAAAGCCACCCACTCGTCTAATAAAACCTGATTACTGGGCTTTTCATCATAAACGGCTGAGTTATTTGCGATAGATCTTTGCGGATCAGTGAAATAAAACTGACCGCATTTAGCATCTCTCATCGCGACATCATCTAAATCAGAGAGAGAAATCATCGCAGATCTTCTGACACCCCCTGCGACAACCACTTCACCGATCTTACACAAAATATCATGAGCATTAATATTGGTTAATCGGCGACCTTGGCGAGATAAAATTTTGGATCTCGCAAAATCTAATAAGCTTCTTAATGGCTCAGGGCCTGAGCTCTTACCGCCAATAGTTTTTAACCTGGCACCGGCGGGCCTGACTAAGCTGTAATCAAACAAAATATCTTTCCCAGAAAACCAAGCTTCCATCCCAGTCACTAAAGCTTCACACCAGCCTTCTTTACTATCTGCCACAAAATGAGTGGGGAGTATTTCTCCTGATTGGGATTTAATTTGTGGCAGCATCTGAATATTTTGGCTTTCGACAGAAAATCCAACACCCGTTCCACACATGGAGATATACATCACTTCAGCAAAGTCCCGAATAGAAGACGGTGCTATAAAAGAGCAGTTATAGGCACAAACATTCGTCGTCTCAGCCGCTTTACCAGCAAACTGTAATAGTCGCATAGAAGGCATGACTTCCTGTTTTAAAATACTGTCTCTGACCATGTCATATTCAGCTTGAGTAAATTTATCTTGCGCCTTGCTGCGCATGAAGTTCATATATCTATCAATAGTTTCGATCCAGGTCTCACGGCGCGCTTCAGATTCGATCCATCTTGCATAAGTTCTTAAATAAACAAATTCACTTAACGTATTTCTAAAATAAGCACGAGACTCTTCTGCTAAAGCTTTCACATGCGCAGGAACTTCCGCACGATGGGCGCGCATCAAAGCTTGCTTCTCTCTATATAAAATATAAGCCTTGGCTGAGTTCACATAGCCGTTAACCATTAATTCTCTTTCAACGGCATTTTGAATACCTTCAACATCTGGCGTGAAAGTTTTATATCTCACTGCGATTTCAATTAAATCTTCTAAGACTTTTTGAGAGATTAGTTTCGCCTCGTCTTGAGTCCCTTCACTCACCGCTTGCATGGCTTTAAATACCGCCTGCTCAATACGGGCAATATCAAAATTAACCGTCGAGCCATCTCGTTTTTGAATTTGGGCTATTTGAACATCGGATTTCTTACGCGCTTTTTTTAATAAAATACTGTTGTCAGCAGGGAGATTATTTAAATTAATTTCTATTTCTTTCTTAGCCATCTCTATACCCATATCCATTTTTATATTTCCCCCAGTCCAAGCTGATTTTTTTAAGCTGATTTTTAAGTGGGCGGATTTTACCGATGGATTGGCCCAATTGCCAAGACGAAAAATTCTCTGTGGTTTTAAATAAAAACCATGAATAGGCACTCAATAAAAAAGATGTTTTTTCACTTCGCCCTTACAGGACAAAGCTATGTAGGGTCGGACCTCTCTATCCGCCCTATCTCAAGACCTCAAAAATATTTTTAAAAATATTTTCATAAGACCCCAATTTATCTCCTGACTTATCTCCAGCTTTATAAATCGCATTACCCATCACAAAAGTATCTGCGCCAGCGTCTGAGATATTTTTTATATTATTTAAATTCACCCCACCGTCGATTTCTAATCTGATCGGCCGTTCTCTTTGATCAATTAATTTTCTTAATTCACTGATCTTATTTAAAACACTGGGAATAAATTTCTGACCGCCAAAACCTGGATTGACTGACATGACTAAGATTCGATCTAAACAATCCCAAACAGGGTCTAGTAAAAAAATCGGCGTCGCTGGGTTTAAAACCAATCCCGCTTCTATGCCTGCTGATTTAATTAAACTTAAAGACCGATGAATATGCTTAGAAGCCTCTGGATGAAAAGTAATACAGCTGACACCCACTTCTATAAAATTTTTAATCAAATCATCTACAGGCTCGACCATCAGGTGAATATCCATAGGCGCAGTGATTCCCGAATCTCTTAAAGACTGACAGACTAAAGGCCCAAAAGATAAATTCGGCACATAGTGATTATCCATGACATCTATGTGAATCCGACGGGCTCCAGCGCTCATGACCCCATTTATTTCTTGGCCCAGCTTAGAAAAATCAGCGGATAAAATAGACGGACAGATCCAGTTGTCTTGTTTCATATTTGAACATTCCTTTTTAGAAAAATTTAAAAATTACGCCACGGGATCAATCACGCTCACAACACGGTCAACAATGTCGTTTATGATCACGCTATCCAGCGTTTCAATATATTGGGCACTGCCCTGCTTAACCCTCGCTTCTAAATCAAAAGAGCGAACCTGATGACAAACAGCAACACCCACAGTTTGTGAGCTAGAAATTACAACCGTCAAACCCATTTCTCTTGAAAATTTTCCACCGGTTGTCACAGGCACTGTCATACACACACCCAGCTGATTAATTTCTTTGGGAGTAATAACAATAAACGGATGCATGTCTTTCATTTCATCCCCTGCTGTAGGATTGGGATTGACCCAATAAAGATCCCCTCGTTCTGGCACACGACGTTTAGGCATTTTTTACAACTCCCGACCGACCGACCCACCCTCGCGAGCCCATTCAGTGGATTGATTCAGCGCTTTTATATTTTTAGGTGTTGCACCAATTAATAATTCATCCAAGCTATAACGCTTACGAGGGCCGGACTGCCTTGCTCGAATAATTAACTCTCCATCGACGACATCTAAACTCAGCTTCGCACCAACTTGTATTTTCAAAAGCTTCATGATGCCTGCTGGAATCGTCAAAACTGCTGCACCACCTTGTTTACGGACATTGACATCGATCATAGAAACCGCCTTATTTCTAATAAAAATATTATTAATAGGCGCAAATCATATCCAAAAGTCTCACAAATGCAACACTTTCTAATTTAAATTAATTCTCATTCAGCCAATTTTTAAAATGTGGGTCATCGATAAAATACCCACCTCGATCTTCTGATTTCCCAATCACGCCATTACGAATCAAGCGGCTGATAGCACTCTGCAAAGCTGAAGCAGAAAGCTCTTCCAGACCTAAACTCTCCGCAAATTCTTGGCGCTTAGAACTAATAAACAATTGGGAATTATCTTGCGCTATCTCTTTTAAGATCAGCTGATCTAATAACCCATATTTTTCCCAGTGATTCGCAAAATTCTGATTTTCAAAAACTTCAGCTAATAAATCTTTCTGCACTTCTCGCATTTTTAAATCAGGATGCAGCGCCATGCGCTCGACCAAGCTTCGAATCAATAAAGGAACGCGCCCACTAATCAAGATATCAGCCGCAGGATAGGAATTGCCCAAGAAACGCTGTGTCGAATTCTACGGGAATTTGCAACAAGCCATTTTCTAGTGGTGAAAGATCATCTGATTTATTCTTATAATCTAAACGCCCTGAAAGAACTGGCAGGTTACTCATAAGCATTGAGCATATTAAAAAAAAGCGCAGGGGAATCTCCCCCACGCCGTTTAATCATTAGTCATTAGTCATAAAAACAGAGCTTAGTTCCGCTGCTGTTCTTTATCGTTTTTCACTTGAGATGATAATTGAGAAGACTGATTCCCTTTATCTTGCACTTTATCCTGCTTGGAATCGCCAACTGAAGATCCAGCCGATTGACTTTGCTGCCCATTTTTCAGGGCGCCTGATCCTGAACGGTGTTCTTTTTGTTCTAGATTTTGATCCAGATCTTCATCTTTATCCGTAGCCATTTCCTTATCAAAACGCTGGCCCATTTGTGGCTGAATATTACCTGGGCGTGGGCCCATTTTTCCTGATGCCATGCCGGCACCTCCAGCTTCAGTCATTTGAGATTCAAATTTATTTTTCAGATTATTTTGAGTTTTCATGATCATCTAGCTCCTTCTGTATTAGTAGCTCATCCAACCCCTGGATCTGCTACGGAAGAAGACCATATCACGCTGCTTCTTTAGACAAATTGACAAAAATCAATCGTGCTTTTATCTATCTACCCAAGCAATATCTAAATCTTTCGCCGCTTTGACATCATCCAATCGTTTAACACTTAAGCTATAAGGCGCGCCTTTTAAAAACTCTGGTTTTTCTTGGGCTTCTTTTAAAATTAACCCCATCACCTCTACAAATTTATCTAGCTCTCTTCGAGATTCAGTCTCTGTTGGCTCGACTAATAAGCACTCGGGAATCAATAGGGGGAAGTACATGGTCGGTGCATGAAAACCATAATCTAATAATCTTTTGGCGATATCTAAAGCTGAAATATTAAATTCTTTATGCTCTTTCTGAATAGTTAAAATAAATTCGTGGGTTCCACGCCTATTAGAAAAGCCCAGGGTATATCCCGCCTGCTCTAATTTCACCATGAGATAATTAGCGTTTAGTACAGCTATTTCAGACGCTCTTTTTAATCCCTCACGGCCTAATAATCTGGCATAGATATAAGCCCTTAATAAAATTCCGGCATTGCCATGAAACGCAGATAACTTGCCAATAGACCCTGGAACCAACTCTTTATTTTTAAAAAAATATTTCCCATGCGCATCTTTATCAACCACTGGAATAGGCAAATACGGCTTTAACTTATCATTGACTAAAACAGGCCCCGCGCCAGGACCTCCACCGCCATGAGGCGTTGCAAAAGTCTTGTGCAAATTCATGTGCATGACATCAAAGCCCATATCGCCTGGCCTGGACTTACCCATAATGGCATTAAGATTCGCCCCGTCGTAATACAGCAATCCCCCAGCTTCATGAATAATTTCAGCAATTTTTCCAATATTTCTTTCGAATAGACCTAAAGTCGACGGATTGGTCAGCATAATCCCTGCCGTTTTGGGTCCAACAGATTGCTTTAAAATTTCTAGATCCACATCGCCGTCAGAATTAGTCGGGATTTCTTTCACACTGAATCCAGCCATCGCCGCGGTTGCAGGATTGGTTCCATGGGCGGCATCTGGAATTAAAAATTCTGTTCTTGCCAAATCACCCCTGGCCTGATGATAAGCCTTGATCATCAAGACTCCTGCTAGCTCTCCCTGCGCACCAGCCATGGGGCTTAGAGAAACACCGGTCATGCCGGTTAAGTCCATCAAAATCTCTTGCAACTCATACAAGCAAGCTAAAAAACCCTGGCAAGACCTCGGATGCGCCAGCGGATGCTTATTTAAAAAGCCCAGCTGAGATGCCAATCTATGCGCCGCTCTCGGGTTATATTTCATCGTACAAGAACCCAGGGGATAGACATGCGTATCAATAGAAAAGTTTTTCTGGGACAGCTGCGTGTAGTGCCTCACGACTTCTAATTCTGAAAGATTAGGCAGACAGGCTATTGATTTTCGCAAATATTCTTCAGGAATATTTGAATTTTTATTTTTATCTAAATTTAAATTTAAATTGGGCGCGAGATTATTATTTAAAAAATTTTTTCTGGATTTATAAAAAATTAAATTACTTAACATAAAACCGACTCCTGACTTAAAACTCTTTCGACTTGGAGCTCTTGCAAGATATAACTTAAAGCACTGACATAACGATCATGGTCTGCAGGCGTATGAACTTCGGTCGAGCAAATTAATAACTGGTTCGCCCCCAAATTAAATCCAGCCTGAATATTTTGCTCAGCCATTTTTTCAATCACTCTCGATGCAGAAATAAAATCAGGCAGCTCAATGACAAACTCATGAAAAAATAAGCCCTGAGAAATTATTTTTATCTGGTCCAAATTTTCTAATTTGTTTTTTAAACTTAAGGCATTCAAATGGCATTGCATAGCGACTTGTTTTAAGCCATTAAAACCCATCAGAGCCATATAAATAGTCCCTGCTGCAACTAACAAGCCCTGATTCGTACAGATATTCGACGTCGCTTTAGCTCTTCTAATATGCTGTTCACGGGCTTGTAGGGTTAAGCAAAAACCTTCTTTGCCATCTAGATCTACTGTCCGTCCAACAATACGCCCAGGCATTTGTCTGACCCAATTTTTCTTACAGCACATAAAACCAAAATACGGGCCACCTAAAGATAAAGGTACCCCTAAACTTTGACCTTCACCGCAAGCAATATCCACCCCGTTTAATTCTAAATTTTTATTATTACCCCATTCACCCGGCGGCTTTAATAAGCTCATCGCAATGGGATTAACCAAGCCAATCACTAAAGATTTTTTCTTATTTGAATTTTCTTGATGAGCCCAATCCACTAAATCATCGACCGCTTGTATATCCCCCAGAAAACTAGGCTGAGGAATAATGACAGCATTAATATTTAAACTTTCCCAAATTTTTAAATTATTTAAATTTTGAACTTGCTCCGAACTTAAATAACTAATTTTTATTTTCTGATGAGTCACCAAAGTTTCTAGAACTTCTTTATATCTAGGACTCAAATCACCTAAGACTAAAACATGGCCATTTAAATTATTTTCTAAACTTTTATTTTTATCGCAGCGCACAGCCATCAGAACCGCCTCAGCCAGCGCAGACGCCCCGTCATACAAAGACGCATTCGAGCAATCTAAGCCCATCAAAGACGCCATCATGCTCTGATACTCATAAATTAATTGTAAATTTCCCTGAGAGGCTTCGGCTTGATAAGGCGTATACGAGGTCATGATTTCCCCGCGGGAAACAATGTCCCAAACAGCCCAAGGAATATGATGCTGATAAGCCCCTGCCCCAATAAAATTAAGATCCATCCCATCTTGCGCTGCCCGTTCCAGCATAAGCCTAGAGATCTCTTGCTCGGTGAGGCCTTCAGGAATATTTTTAAAATCTTCAGCTCTTAAATTTTTGGGAATCTCATCGAATAACTCTTCGAGATTGTTTAAATTTATTACTTCCAGCATGGACGCAATATCTTCCTGACTATGGGGAATAAACGGCATAGCTTTTACTTTTCCATTATTTTTTATTTTTCAAATTTTTTAGATTTTTTAGATTTTTTATTCTTCTTCAATACAAGACAAATAAGCCTCTGCATCCATCATGTCGTCTAGCTCAGACTCATCATCCAAAGCAATTCTATATAACCAACCATCACCATAGGGATCAGAATTTACGAGTTCTGGCGAGTCTGTTAAATCTTGATTGACTGCAATAATTTTTCCAGACACGGGCGCATAAATATCAGACGCCGCTTTAACAGATTCAACGACGCCAGCCTCAGCGCCTTGGGAAACTCTCATGCCTTTAACAGGCAGCTCGACATAGACTAAATCTCCTAACAATTCTTGCGCATGGTCTGTAATCCCCACGGTCGCAATATTGTCTTCTTCAATACGAACCCACTCATGAGAATCCGCATATTTCAAATCATTCAGAACTTGGCTCATTAGTACATTCCTCGTTTATTATCTTTAGATCAAAAAAGGGCCTGAGTATACCGGCCGGACTCGCTTTATCAATTGCGAACATTCTGAAAATTTTTGTGAAAAACTAAGGGCCAAGAATTAAGAAAAAAGCCAAAAATTTACTACGTAGAATCTGCACGCACACATTCTACGTATTATTTTCGCCCATTAATTCATCTCGACTTCAAGCAAGATCTTGATACAATCGCCCGCCTTGGCTTTCGGGGCCAATTTATTATTTTTGTTTTTAAATTTAAGAAAAAACTTTATGACTGACGCCAGTAACACCCAGAGCCCACAAGAATTAAATCCGGATGCCAATCTAGATCACAACTTGGGTCTTGAAGTTGAAAAAAAACCTAAAAGAAAACCTGCCAAAAAATCCGAAAAGATAGTGGCAGAAAGTTCTGAGCAAGTTTCTGAAAAAGCTGCTGAGCCAAAATTAGAGTTAAAGCTAGATAAAAATACAGAAGAAAAATTACTAGAGATTAAAAAATCCCGCGAAGCTTTATTAATTAAAATTAATCAAATCCAAGGGCGATTATTATCTGGTTATTCTAAACCTCTGGATCAATCACTCATGGCTTTATTAAAACAAGACATCGCTTTGATTAGCCAAACAACCGATTTATTAGACTCACTGCGCCCGTAGCTCAGCTGGATAGAGTGTCAGCCTCCGAAGCTGAAGGTCGTGGGTTCGAATCCCGCCGGGCGCGCCATTTTTTAAGATTTAATTTTAAATATTTTTAAAATCATCCAGGGTTAACACCCGATCAAAATAATGTCGATCTTCCAATGCCTGATCTATTCCAAACGGCGCAACCAGCACTTTATGAAACGTTTTATTAAGCTTTTTAGGCCGCTTTGTATTCTTGCCCGTCAAGAAATTTTCCAAGGCTTCTAATTTTTTCTCAAATTCTTCAATCACTGAAGCCCCAATTTTTCCCTGCCGATATTTAATTTCACAAATAGTTATAACACGGTCCTGGCGATCAAATAACAAATCTATTTGAAAGCCTGGAGACTCTTGATTTAAAGAACGACTATAAAAAGGCCCAGCGTCATATTTCACCGCTGAGAAGTTTAAGATCTTCGCAATATCATGCGCATGCCCCCTGCAAAAACGTTCAAAGGCATAGCCTAAATATTGCTGATAGGCCTGCATGCTTAGAGCTTGCGTGAGTGAAGATTGATATTTCCCAGCTTGAATATTTTTTAAATCCGGCTGAATAAATTTAAAAAAATAATTTAAATACGCGTCATTAATTCCATAACGGCTTAACTTATTGCTAGCCTCTGAACCCAAGTGATAAGACGCATATTTTTCTATAAATCCACTGGATTCCAGCTCTTCTAATAACTCTGTCAATCTCCCACCTGAACTTGCATCTAGTTTTTCTAAGAGCTCTTGACGCGTCATAAATTTTTGCTGACTTAATAATTCTATGATTTTTTTATAATTGGGATTTTCTGAAAGACTGCTAATAAAAATTCGCTCATATTCCGTACTGAAATACGCATTAGGGGCAAAACTCTCTTCGCACAAACTTAAGAAACTAGACGACTGTCGATTCAAGCGTTTTAAATATTCTGGGATCCCACCCACTGTCAAATAAGCATCTAAAACTTCTGTAAAATTTTTCTTAGCCAAAAATTTTGCCGCTTCACCTAAAGCTAATTCTTTCAGATGAAATTCATATTGGGAGCGATTATGCAGCGCCTTGGATTTAATCACCTGATTAATCATAAAAGACGCAGAAGAACCACACAGAATTAAAACTAATTTAGGATTCCTGCGAAACCAATTATCCCAGGCCAGTTTTAAATATTTCACAAAATCTTCTTGATAATTCGCCAGCCACTGAAGCTCTTCAAAATAAATGGTCCAAGTCCCCGTCCTGGTAAACTTATCAATCCATTCAAAAACATCTTGCCAAGTCTCTGTCTGAATATTTTTAAAAAAATTATCTCCAGCGTATCGAGCCAATTGATTCATCACTAATTGGCGCTGAATTTCTTCAGGCTTATTTTCTAGGCCTTCAAATTTTAATAGCTGCCGATCTCGAAACACTTGCTCTAATAATTCTGTCTTTCCCACACGACGTCGGCCATATAAAACAATCATGACCGCTTCATTATGATTTTTCAGCTGGGATAATCTTTTAATTTCTTCAGATCGACCCACAAAATTTTTATTAATATCAATAGATTCAGGGGTTAATTTTAAAACCAAGTTGGGAGAAGCATCAGAAGACATGACAAGACTCTTTATTTAAAAAATGGCCAGTTAGACCGATTAAGCTACCTAATCGGCCAAAAAAAAGCAAATATTCCGGCCAGTTAGGCTGCAAAAACACCCTAACTGGCCGGATTTTATTAAAAAAACTTAAATCAAACCCTCTCTGATTTTTTTCGCCACGCCCATCGAGTCTTCAAAGCCCAAACGACTGGCTTTTACTAGTAAATCAATGGCAATTCCAGATTCTCCAGCCTCTTTCGCTGCATCCGCGGCTAAATAATAAGTCTGAGGCACAAAATAACCTGCACGCCCCAGATCTTGAAATTTTGGCCAGGCTTTCGAATAATTTTTTAACATATATAAATTTAAAGCCTCAGAAAAAATTTTCTCTCTTTTTCGAGCTTTTAAATTTAGAAAAGAATTTTTCCAATTGACCGGCATATAAATAACAAAAGACAGAATTTTGAATAAAAAATATAAAACTAAAATTAAAACTATTAAACCAAAAATAATCAGCCAAATCGGCGCAGCGATAGTCTTCTGGCCCAGCTGTAGAATTAAGATTCCAGGGACTTTTGCAACGCCCAGGCCGAGCAAAACAGCAATGAGTAAAACCCCCAGTAAGATCAATAATTTTTTCATTGAGAGCCCCCTACCTGGTTTAAAGCTGCCTGACTTAAAGCTTCTTGATTTACATCTTCCAAAATTTTTAAGATTGAATTTTTAATTGCTGTTTCTTGCGCGATCTCTGGGCTAATTTTCAAATTACTTAAATTATTTAAAAATTTTTGTCTCGCAGCATCATCTTGAAAATCAATTTTAATCTTAGACTCCACACGCTTTAACACAGTTTCATAACTTAAATATTGCCCCGAACTTAATAAAACTTGCGCGTCTTGAAGATCTAAAATAATCGACGACGCCACCGCTTCTCGCGCACTGTCTAATAATAAATTTTCACCGATTGTTTGATTCTCTCGAATGACTAGCAAATCTTTCAAACGCGCCCAGCTTTGCTTCAAACCAGAGAGCCAAATATTGTCATTAGGATTATTAATTTCTGAATTATTTTTAACTTGATTGAATTCTTGAGGATCCATAGGCAAGACAAAACTCAAAGCCCCTAAGTTTTTAATAAGATCATTAAAACTTGCAAGCTGTTTAGCCTGATTAATCTGCTGATCTTGAGAATTCTGATTATTTTTCAAGCTCTCAACCACTGAATCCAATAACTTAGATTCAACTAAGCGATGCCCCAGTAATAATTCTTGTTTGGCATCATTGAGAAATCCCAGTATTAATTTTAAATCTCCACCTTGCCCTAACTCAGAGAGCGCCAAATGCAGATCCATTTTGGCCAGCTCAATAGACGCAAGATCCGTATTAATTAAATTATTTTTAATATTAATTTGCGAATTATTTTTTAAACTATTGGCTTTAAGCGCCTCTAATTCAGCCGCTAACACAGCCACTTGATCTTGAACATTTTGCAAATTATTGGGAGAGCCCTGGGCCAAATTTAATTGATTTAAATTATTCAACTCAGCCTCATTGGAAAACCAAGCTGTATGCACCTGCCAAGGCAGCTCTTTCTGAACAAAGAAAGTCCCTAAAGAAAAAATAGCCCCTAAAAAAGCCAAAAGAGCCAGTGCGAAAGCACTTAAAGAAATCCCTAAAACCACCCATTCTTTCCCAGAGGGTTTTAATTTAAATAAAAAATTATTCATGCCTATTCCCTATTTCCTACTTCCCATTTTTCACTATTTATTTCTTCTAAAAAAATTTTAACTTGATCGGCAATCAAGAAATTATTCATGCTGTTTAATAAAATTATTTCTCTTATCCCTTTAGATCTTAAATACGTATTGGCAGCCTCACTCGGCGAGGTAAAAACCAAATCTTCTGGCAGTGTTTTTTTCTCTAATAAATCAAAGAAACATTGAATCATTTCTAGACTAGTCAAAACCACGAGTTTCAAATCATCACCAGCCAAAACAGCGGCCCATAATAGCTGCCTGTTTTCCAAGGCACACTGCCGTCGATATAAATCTAAAAAAATAAGATCAGCGCCTTGTTCCACTAATTTTTCAGCAAGAAAATTATTCCCCTCGCCGCCCCGAATGATAAAAACTTTTTGATCTTTCCAAACTTTATTTTTAATTAAATCCCAGAGCCCAGCTGAGTTAATTAAACCAGGCTCTTTAGGATACGTAATCTCATGATCCGTCTTATTAAAATTATTTTTTATAAACTCTGCCGTGCCAGGCCCTACCGCATAAATATTTCTTGTTTTTAAATTTTTTACAAAACTCTTAAAACTTTTAACACTCTGGGGCGACACAAAAATCACATGATCTTTACAATCAATATTTTCTACTTGAATTTTAATTTCTTCTGGATTCTCTGGGCCCATATAACTCATCACTGGCACGGCTTCTGCGCTCACACCCATTGCTGAGAATAAATTCACCAGTGCAACGCCCCGCTCTGCAGTCGTGGCCACTAAAACTTTACTCATATAAATATTTTCTCGCGCCTTGGGCTAATAAATCTTCAGCGACGAGCGTTCCTAATATTTCTGGATCCTCATGATAATTTTTGGCTCTTAGAATCACCGAACCATCCGATTTAGCCACCAGGCCCTGCAAACTAAATTCACGGCCATCAAACTCAGCCAAAGCCCCAATCGGCGAATGACAGGAGCCCTCTAGGCTATAACACATCGCTCGCTCTGCCTGGACTAAACATTCACTGATTTTATGACTA
>Ga0214919_10003900_pt1 | contig 22168 bp, 16 predicted proteins | sample LL1503_MetaG_FD_177994 | JGI IMG/M metagenome (GOLD analysis project Ga0214919, IMG submission 177994) | Freshwater microbial communities from Lake Lanier, Atlanta, Georgia, United States - LL-1503 | ecosystem: Environmental > Aquatic > Freshwater > Lake | place: USA: Georgia | collected... | reverse complement strand
TACGAAGTATTTTACCATCTGACGAAGATATTGTCTTCCGGTACAAGTGATTCTTTCACCACTATTCATTTCTCCCCACTCATAAACGTGTGGTGCAGATAATCCACCAAACATTGAGTTAATAAAGATTTTTAATGGTAATTGTTTTCTATCGTATGAAAGTGATTTTTTAGAATCAATTGACTTATACTCCGACGCCAAGTTTTTATACATAATACGAGCGTTACGGAAATAAGTTAACATTCCTTTCATTCCTCCCATAACATCACACTCAGGGAATACGTCGTGTACCAGCTGAATAGAGGGGTATAGAGACGAGTAGTCAAGTTTAAGTACATTGGTAGAGTAACCTACCTTAAGTAGTCGTGAGAGACCTCCTACGAAGTCGGTCTTATCTTCTTTAGCAGGTATTGCCAAATTATTCTTATATGACCAAGCCAACATAATCATTCTCCATAAAGTTGCAGTTCCCATCGTGGAAACCCTCTCGTATGTTGTTGGTACCATAGACGCTAATAGAAACGTTCCTTGGTTGAACTCATCATCCACTGTCAACGTCTCCTCTAAGTCATCGTCAAGATATCTCTCCACAATATTATCACCTGTCACCTTTAGGTATTTACCCGGAAATCTTGTGTCTAAATTGTTGAAGTCCGGATTGTCCGCTTTCTTATATTTTCCATTCTCAACATTTAACCAATACTCTTCTTTTTTGGCATACATTGGACCAATCTCTAAGTGGTCAATATAAACACGGTCAGGAGATTCAGCTTTGATGTATTGGGTAATATACTTAAGACCCGCTGACTTAATACTTGAATTGATTGCTTGTGCTCTACGAACTGAATGAATGATATCAATAATGTTATAACCCCATAATTGAGTTTGTGAGAATCGTTCTACCTCGTTGGCAAGTTTTAACATACCGTCTTTTTGAGATATGGGTCTTGCCGGGTTTAGTGATTTAGCAATCTTTTTGATGTCTAAGTTAAGAGCTTTACATCTCTCAAATATCCAAAACCAGTCAAAGTTTGCCGAATTGTATCCACCAATAATTGATGGTTTAAGTTCATCAATAATATTGAAGAACTCAACTAAACCTCTTCGTTCTTGGTCTTCATCGGCACACTCAATAACTTTTTGATATCCTTTATTGGTCTTGATTCCAATCATAAATATACGACCATCCTTTGGTTCCAAAGAGGTCGTCTCCAAGTCAAATCCGAGTCGGGTGATGTCGTTGTATTCTTCATATCCTTTGAACAATCTTTTCTCTCTTGAGATAAGGAACTGCTCAACCGGTGGAAGAACCGTTAATTTTCCTTTTGTCTTTTCACCCCACGGGTCAACACCACCATCTCTAAAGAATTGGATAAGTGAACGATAACCCTTCATTGATTTAACCATAAACTTAAGACCTTTCTCTAATCTTTCATTACCTTTGGTTTCTAACTTATCAATGATGATTCCGTGTTTTTTCATTGCCTCTTTTTGTTGGTCTTTAGATTTTGAATAAAAATTCAAATCTCTAAGGTCTCCAACCCAAGCAAATGCCGTAAATGTATCTTTTTTGATTATTTTTCCCTGACCAGGGATTTCTTTGATTTTGTAGATTGCGTCGGTGACGTAATCATACTCAATAGCAACTATGTGCTCTTCGGGGTCATTCCCTTCAAGGAATGCCTTAATTTCTTCTTGTGTTACCATAAATATATTTTTTTAGAATGACATATTAGCTCCGACATAAGTCAGGTTTGTCTTGTTTCTATAAATATATCGGAAATCCTTGAGTAAGTCAAATGGATAAAAAAAGCCCTCCTTTTTAGGGGAGGGATATTTTTTAAGGGGTTGTAGATGTGAATGTTAAATAATTACTTGTAAGTGTAGTATTGTCAGATAATTTCGCTTTTACTTGAACCCTATAATTATGTGTTCCTGATGGTGGGCAAGGACCATTCCATCCATTTGCTCTATCTCCTGAACCATAATCTGTTGGAATAATTGTAGGACTGCCGGCCCAACTACCATTAACGCTAATACTTGTTTGTCCTGAAGTAATTCCTGTGACATACCAATGAACAAAGTAACCATTAGGACTACTACCTGTTGCGTCAATATCTTCACAAAGTATTTCATAACTTGTGATGGTTTGTGTTGTTCCGGAACTATAACTATTTATAGTCCAACTCATTGCGGGCGAATCATTTGATTGACCACAATTAGTGTTATTGTTAAATCCAATTGGTATTAAATCACCATTACTAACTGTTGAACTACTTAATGTTATATTTGGGCCAAGAAAATAATTTAAGTCAATATATAAAAGTTTATTGGCGTTTAAATCATACTCATAAATTAATAATAAAAGTCCGTCTGAACCTGCAGTATAAACTTCATAATGATTTAATGAGGTTACACTAAAACAATAATTCCACGCATTTTTATAATAACGAGTTATATCTAAAAAAGAACCACCATTTAAATATCCTGATAAATCACAAGTTTGTGCTGATAATGATGGTATTACAGTATAACTGTCACCTGACATTGGAATTGTTTGAACAATAAAATCAGTTAATCTTATAAATGCCGACTGACACAATAATGAAGGATTTGAAGATTGTTTACGAAGTTTTACATATGCCCCAATTGGGTTTAATTTTTTTGCCCCAATATTACTATAAAAATCATATTGATTAAATTCTGAAATTGAGATATTATTAATAGATTGGACTAATGCTTGAGCAGAGTCTAAACAATTTAATTCGCACGTTTGGAAATTAATGCCTAGTGTCATTAATGGCATAGTCATATTTAAAAAATAAGAATTACCTGTAATTCCTGTTGTAACAACACTTGATGTATGAAAATCAAATTGTATTTGATTGTTTATGTCTGAAGCACAGGTTCTGTTAGGGTCGGTAGACGGTATTAAAGGAATTACCATTTTAAAATTCCGATAATAATTAATGTCTGTATTATCAAATGGAGTTCCTAACCCCAAATTAAAAACATTCTCTAAATATGAATTATAATATAATGTAAGGTCAGATAAATATTGAAATTCCATATAAACATTTCCTGGACCTCCTACAGTATTATTTGTTTTTTTAAAACTAATAAACCCACCTGCTCTACCATCACAATAAAGTGGAGACGCTGAACACGAGTTTCCGTCACAAACCGTTACAGTATTACAATATGTTTCTCCACTACTTGCGGTTTGGGTGATATTTATTATACCATCCTGTGTTGCACAGTATCCATAAATTTCAGAATTTCCAGCAAAATATGTGTTTATATCTGACTCTTGAATTAAATATTTGTAAATGTCACTAGTATATAATACATTACTAGTACACCCTTTTACGTTTCCATCCCATTTAAATCTACCACAACTCAATGGTGTTATTAAAACACTTGAATTTAAAAATTTATAAGGTGATAAAGTATCTACACAAGTTTCACAATTAAATGTAGTTAAACATTTAAAATATAATACCCAATCGGTTCTATTTATAATAGGGTTAGGAGTTACTTCTATTGTTAAATAATCATTTTCACTTCTTAATAATTTAGTGAGAAGTGTAATTTTTTTAAAAAAACCACCGGCTCTTATTGTTTTTGGAACAATAGAAATATTTGTATCGGTATATTCTTCACCAATTGTATAATATTCTAAAACAATTGGTGTTGAGTAATTATCCCCATAAAAAGTTATTTTAATAGTATCACTAACGGTATATGCTTTAAATTGCCAAGCAAAATAATTTGAATTAATATCAAGGTCAAATCCCATTGATAATGATTCTGGTGGCGTATTATTTGCCGAAGTATTTGAAAAGTAATAATTATTATAATTCGGATAATAAAGTATAGGTTCCTCTCTGTTACCGGAACAAGTTGATGGGAATACCGCAACAGTTTGATTTTCTAAACAATCAATATTTGCCTGAACAAATCCAGTTCCTCCCGTTATTGAATAATTTACACCATTAACGCGTATTTGTCTAATCATTGGGACATAATATCCAGGTAAAGATATTCTTGTAAATGGGTGTGTCTGTTGATAAGGAACATTATTAAACGAGGTTCCGTAACCCGATGTAAAGGCAACCGTTGTGTTATTGTCAGGACCATACCAATCAATTATATAATCAGTAATAGTTGCTCCAACAGAACCAACTAAAAGTCCCGCAACAATTTGACTAACTGTTGTAGATGAAAATCCGGCTAATTGAATTCCAAATAATTCACATAAGTTAATAGATTTTAATTCTAAAGTTGCGCAACAATGGGATGTAGTTTCTTCAATTTTAATAAATCTGGTACCTGGTGGTATATTAGTTAATATATATGGGCAATTTGATGTTAATTGAGAAAGTGGTATATCTATTTGAAATGGTGTGGAATAATTATTTGTATCAGAATAAATACTTACATTACACCCTAAAGGTAATGTTCCAATATTTGTTATACAAATTGATGATGAAAATGACATAAATTATTTAGTTTATTTAGTTTATTTAGTTTAAATGACGTGATAGACCTACTTGCCAATATGTTTTACCATCAACAATTATTGTTTTATTTGCACTACCATTAGGTGTTAAAATTTTGTCAATAGTTGTTACAGCATTCACCGATGTGCCATCCCAAGCTTGAATACCTAATTCAAAGGCTACATTATCTATTCTACAAGCATAACCATATTGTCCAATTTGAGTTGTTGACCCATTAACTTGAGCCGACCCAGCAAAATTTAATCCAATTATTTTATAAGTCCCGTCAAAATCGGCGATTAATACTGACCCTGAGTCACCGTGATAAATTGGCCAATTACAACTTTCACTTAATCTTGTGAAAACGATTAAATCGTTAAATGAGACAACCCTTCCAACACCTTGTATTGGATATGCTCCGGCTTCTATACTACCAATATTTGTTCCAGCACCTAAAAATTTAATTTTTAACCCACAATTTCCGGTTTTTGGTCCTGTTGTTCTACCACTACTTAATATTGTTCTAGGAGTAACAAGTAAACTATCTATTTCTGATGTTGTTGCAAATGACATAGGTTGATTATAATCAATACCCAATTGTTTAAATGATTCTACATTACTAAGTGTGTTAGCACTTAATGAAACTAATGCACCGTCTACAGTGTTTAAATCAGGTTGGCTTTTTAATGGAACATATCTAACAACTTCACCAATTACTTGAGAAATACTTGGTGTTGTTGATTCACCATTTTGATATGCAATATCTTTATATTCATTCACAATAGGCCCTGTTAAATTTCTATAACTAGTGTATGAAGCATCTTGAACAACGACATGATTATTTGTTAAACCAACAAGTTTTTGACTTGAGATATCCACAACTATTAAACCTAACGTACCAACATACCCTAATAAATGTTGTGATGTTAAAGATATTCCACCAACCAAAGGTCTTATAGTATTTCTATTAGGAGGGTTAACACTACCTAATGGTGTCCAAGTATAACAACTTGGGTTAATTAAAGGATTATTACAATCAACAGTATCAATATGGGTCATTGGAATTACTTTTTCAATTTCAACCACATCGGTTCTATAGATTGTTCCACTAATTTCAACAAATTCCGGTAAACGTTCTTCAAAAGGTATCTCATTTAATGGTTTCTTTTTTGGAACCGTAAAAACAATAGATACATTAGATGTTTCAAGACCTTGAACTGTTTTATAACCATAAGCAACGCCCACATAATCAGGTGTGCTTTGATACAATTCGTTTAATTTATTTTTTATCTCTTGTGTTAACATAGTTTGTTGTTTTTTATATTATTCAATATGAACCCATATTGTGTATATTGTGTTATCCGGTGTCACTGTTGGTGTTGGTGTTGGTGTTCTTGTTGGTCTTGGTGATGGGTAAATCACAGGGTCTGATATCATATAACTATACCCTGAAACATTACAGTTAATACATACAGGACTACTTGTTGTTGGTGTCATTGTCGGTGTTGGTGTCTTAGTGGGTGTTTGAGTCAATGTATTAGTAGGTGTCGTTGTATTTGTTGTTGTCGGTGTCATTGTATTTGTCGCCGTTTGGGTAGGAGTAAATGTTGGTGTTGGAGTTTGAGTAGGCGTTTGAGTATTTGTCGGTGTTGGAGTTGGTGTTGGAGTTGGACAAACTATAGAGTGTTTAACTATACAACCGTCGCAACTACTACCTTCATCTGTCAATACTGTTGTTGCGGAATATTGAATTGAAACTCGTGTTTCAGATATTAAAGTTGTACATCCTGAGTATCCATTAGTTTCTACATAATACGAGTTACCAATTGTTAAACCAAAAGGTAATAATCCAACTTTAAATTTTAAACCATTGTTACAACAATCTTGGAAATAACCAACAATTGGTGGTAATGGTGATGATGTAACAGTAGGTGTAGGTGTTGTTGTCGGAGTTTTAGTTACTGTTTGTGTTGGGGTCTGTGTGTTAGTTGGTGTAGGTGTTTGTGTTTTAGTTGGTGTTGGAGTTTTTGTTTGCGTTGGTGTTTGCGTATTAGTTGGTGTTGTCGTCTGTGTGTTGGTTGGTGTAGGTGTTGGTGTTGGACAATTAATTAATCTTATACTAAAATAAGTATCAGTTGCTAAACAAGTACATCCTGATGTTGGGGGTAGTGTTGAAACCCATTCGGTATAATCTCCAACAGGATATTCCGAATTAATGAATAATTTAGAACATTGTTCATTTGTGTTAGTATTTTTAACAACCCAACAAACTTGAATATTATCCCAATATAATATAAAAGGATTACCATCAATTATTCCGGTCCAATATTTTTTACCATTAATCAATTCATTTCCTTGAGTTGGAACTGTGTAAGTTCCACAACCATATTCATTAGTTATTTGTAAACAATAATTTGTTGCGGGTGTTTGTGTTGGAGTCGGTGTAGTTGTTGGTGTCGGAGTAAGTTTAACACATTCTCCTGATATTTCATAAGTGCCCGTACCTGATTTTATAACAATACCATAGTAACATTCCGCACAAACAACCAATGTATTTTCAGGTGTTGTATCTTTTCGGTTTAATCTAACGGTAACGGGTATTTGTTCTCCACAAGGAATATAACTAAATTCAGTGTAACCTCCTCTACCAAAACCACCGTGTAAGGTGTAACTTTGACAACCTTTACAACTTGTTGGTGTTGGTGTCGGTGTTGGGTCAGGATTACAAGGATAATCTAATAAACACTTATCACATCCTTCTCCATATGAAATACCAGCCCAAGTAAAACTTGGAATGCTACCTTTTGGTGCAAAACCTGTAATTGTCATACATAATTTACTCGTAGTTAATATAGTATCTCCAATTATAAAAGTTGAAGGTAATATTATTACACCGGTTTGTCTACCACAACAAGACAACACATTAAATGCCAAATTATTTATTTTAGGTGTTGGTGTTGGAGTTGGTGTTGATGTTGGTGGAGGTGTAGGACAAGGGATTACTAAATCACAATTTTTATTGTATTTTGGTATATAAATATGATATGTCCCATAATAATAAGGGTTATCATAGTAGTATGGTAAAGTAACTTGACCAATAAAAATACTTCCACCCGAACAAGGTAAAAAAGTAATATTTGCAAATTCTCCGTTATAATTTCCTGTCGTTATTTCTAAAAATGTTCCCATATTGTTTTTTTATTATTATACTCCTGTTACAAATGTTACATTATTACAACTTGGTACTTGTGATGCTCCGGATACAGAACTTTGTATAGTATTAATATATGTGACATTATATGGAAATATTTTATTTATTTTAAAAATATCACAGATATTTGAATTTGAGCTTCTAGTACTAAATACATATATATCACCATTTATTGTTGATAAACCATAAGGTTGTGGTGCCGTTGTTGTGATATTTCTATCCATTTCTAAAACCCAAGTATTGTTAATAAATGAGTACTGTGAAATATAGAAAGATTGGATAGGTGTTGTTACAGTAGTTTTAGTAGTTACTATAATTTTACCATCTATTGTATATATAATATCTCCCGCAACTATTCTACCTAAAGGTAATGTAAATAAATTTTCAACGGTACTTGTGTTATTCGTATTTAATGTTATTCTAACAACATAATTATTTATAATATTACTAGAAATTAATTGAGTATCATTAACCGCAGCAACACCATTTCCTAATGTAACACCCACAGGGAGAGTTATTGTTCTATTAAAAGTTTTTGTAAACGGACTCAATGTTATATTCCATTCATATATTGCCGCATTATATACCCATAACTTAGATGTTGTGTGAGCAATATCTGAAGATGGTAGAAGTGCCGGAGGGATTGTATTAAATAATAATGTTGAAACATTTGTGTTATTATTATACGAATAAACCGCACCATAATTATCAAGATATATCACAGAACATTGGGATACTACAACACCATTAGGTGTTTGAGTCATTGTTGGAGTAGGTGTTTTTGTCGGTGTAGAAGTTATTGTTTGTGTTGGACTTGGAGTTAATGTTTTAGTCGTAGTTGTAGTTGGTGTTACTGTAGTAGTTGGTGTAGGTGTTTTCGTTGGTGTTTTAGTTGGAGTTACAGTTAATCCAATAGTTCTTGTAGGTGTAGATGTATTTGTCGGTGTAATAGTAGGTGTAGGTGTTTTTGTTTGTGTAGGTGTTTTTGTTTGTGTTGGAGTATTAGTTGGAGTAACGGTTGGTGTTTTAGTTACCGTTGGTGTTGGTGTTGGACTTAACGATACAGTTTCAAAGTTGAAATCACACGCCAATGATGTAACTGTTGGTGTTGGAGTTGTAGTCTGTGTTGGTGTTGGAGTTGGCGTAGGACAAGTAAATCCAATAAAATTAAAACAACCACTACAATCTCTTTGTTTTATTAACGCAACATATTGATACGATAATTTAGGTCTATTTGCCTGTGTAATAACTGTGGCACAACCAGTAAAACCTGAAGTTTGTATATAATAAGTACCTTCATAATCATACCCCAATGAAGGGGCGCCATAAATAATAAAAATGTTTGAACTATCACAACAATCAACAAAAGATACTGAAACCGGAGGTAGAGGAGTCCCTGTTGGAGTAGGAGTAAAAGTTGGTGTTGGAGTTGGAGTTTTAGTAACTGGTATAACATTATAAGTTATTGTATTTGAAATAAATGAAGGACATTCATTACTAAATTGTTGAATTCTAAAATATATTGTTGATGGTAATGTACCAGGTATTGTAATACTTATTGGTGATGAACAACCACCGGTACTACTTGTCCAATTAATATTATCTGAAGACCAATTAACAGAAATTGCCGAACAAGGTCCTGTACTTGTGAAATATAATAAAAATGTATTTCCTGTAGTATTTAATACTGTATTTAAAACCGGTGCTTGACAATTTTTTGTTTGTGTTGGTGTAGGTGTTGGAGTTACTAAACAAGGATTTTGAGTTTGTGTTGGTGTAGGTGTTGGAGTTTCTTTAATTACATTACACGGATATTTTGAAAGACAATATCTACAATTTTCATAATATGATTGACTAAATGATACTGTTGATTCGCACTCTAAAGTCTCAAATTGTTGAACAACATAACATAAACCGTCATTACCTAAAACGCTAGTACCTACAGTAATGCCTAAGTTTGTTGGAATAATAGACATACATCCTTCAGTATCATCACAACAACTTGTAACTATTGCATTAACATATCTTGGTCTTGGTCTTGGGTCTATTGGGTCAATAATTATTGGACCAGTAAGTATTGGTCTTAAATCGTATTGTGAATAACCATCAGATGTTAAAACTACATCAGAAAATAATGTATATAAATTTAATCTATTGAAATCCTCATCAAGAATAAGTTCAGTTATACCTTGTTTACTACCGGTATATATTGAAACCGATGAATCTATTATAATTGGGTCTCCTGTATTTACGCCTAAAACATTTTTAAATGTGACTGTAACATCTGTATCCATTGGATATCTTGATGTTGCTGTATATAATACACCTATAGAACTTGGGTAATACTGAGAGGTTATTGTAATCGTATTTTCATTTGGATTTTCAACAATATCCGGATTACCACAACAAGGGAATGTTGAAGTATAACAAGTGTTATATTCTAAATCATCTGCAATAAACGATTCTTGAACGTATATGTATAGTTTTTCTCTAACAGGTAATATGACATTACCATCAAATGTTTTAACTAAAAATTGACCCTCATATCTACCCTCAATACTTGTGTCTTGTTTGGTAAATTGATAGTAAATATAATATTCAGGTTCAGCATTTGGGTCGTCAAATGTTTTCTCAACAAATCCTCCCGGTCTTGAAATTATTTTAGGAATACCGGTCTCAGAATTAACCATAGAAAAGAATATGGTGGAAGTTTCCAATAATTCCATAAAATTATTGTAATCACTTCTACCATCTTTTACTACCTGTAATTTTAATAGGGGTAAGGTTGCGTTTTTCTTTATAAAAAATTCCATCTAAAGTTTTTATTATAAATACTTCATAATATGGAATTAGCTTTCTTTTCTTAAAGAACCATCATAGTGTTCAAATCTATCGTGTTCCGTTGGTGTCAGTAATAATAATCCAGGTTTAATGTTTCCTTTTACCGTTTCTTGATAAGCGTATGACATCAAAGTTTGTTCAAACGGATGAGCCCATTTAGTTTCCAAATAACATTTATAATTACCTTTTTTTGTTAATACAATTGGCCAATTACATAGATAAACCTCACCTGTCACATATGATAAACCATTATGTGATTTAATTGATGTAAATTTTGTCGCAGGAGAATTAGGGTCTAAACCTTGAACTGGTAATTTTTTATTATCAGGCCAATGTTTCTCTCTAAAATCTTGTGGTACGTTATACCAACTCCATTGTGTTGAATTATCACCAAAAAATTCAGAATAATTTAATTTTAAAAAATCAAAATTTTCTTTTTCCACAATCTCTAATGATTTTTGATATAAATTGTTCGTAAATCTTGGAAATCCATTTCTACACACTTCACCTTTTTTAGGGTAAAAAGCCATATCATCTTCAAACCACCAACAAAAATCTAAATCAGTTTCATCAAAATGTTCGGCAACAAATACTCTACCACCAACAATACCAATGTTATCTTTTTTAATATGTTCAAAACCATACTGTTCACATAGTTCAAGATATCTTGGAGTTGTTGATAAATCGGTTGAATTATCTAGTAGGAATTTTTTTGGTTTATCAATAAAATCTTTATCATAATCTAACATTGATTGAATAAGTACCTCTAATTGTTTTGGAGAATTAAATGTTATAATGTAAAGCCCAACTTTTGAATCATCTAAATTATTTAAAACTACATCTTTTGATACCTCAGATTTAACCTCAACCGTCATATCTTTTAAATCCTCAAAAAATTTACCCATAAGACCATTACCTTCAATTTCTGAATAACTAATTAAGTTAGGATGTTTGTAAGTCATAATTGTAAATAATGATTCTTCAGTTCCCATTAAACCACTTGAAAGGGTATCATTCATTAAACCATAATAGATACTATTAATTTCTGATATAACACTTTTTTTTCCTCCAAAGAAACCGGCTCTCGCAACCATATTAACTGGTTTTCCGGCAAATTCGCATAACTCTTGGTATTTGAATCCGTGAATTTCACTATTTGTTTCATAAGGAAAACAAACAAAATGAAAATTTTTAACCAACTGAGGTAACTTATCTAATACTTTATCGTGAGTAAAGTATCCGGGATGAATTGTGTTTGTTAAACCAGCATCAATCCAAAACATATATTCTGAATCAAATTTATCTAAAATCTTTGCGTCGTGTAACAAATAAACTTTGGACATTACCAAAGGATTATACATCTCTAATTTAGCCTGTGTTGATTCTGTTAACCAACCAACTTGATTATACCAATCAGGATTGGTTCTTATCTTTTGAATTTTATCGTAAAATTCATTTGTTTTAAACCAAGTTAAATCTCTACGAACAAATTGAGTATTTTCAGTACGTCTATTTTCTAAAACAAATTTTTCTAACTCTTCGTCTCCAAAAATAATCATATTCACATCAACTTGTAATAGTTGTTGGAATTTATCTAAATAATGTTGGAATGAACGAGACCAACCATCTTGAAGGTCACCTCTACCTATATCCCATAATCCTGTCACTAATGTTACCTTACTCATTTAATTCTTCTAATATTTTGTAAAAGCTTTTATTGTTTTTAACGTGTTCCTCCATATCTGTTCCCGCCATTCTTTCATCCTCGTGCCACCAAGTTTCAAAATAATAATCGTGAAATAATTCCGGATGATTTCTAAACATTAATGTCATAATATCTTCTTCGTGATATAATCTCTTATCGTGTTCAGAAACTTTATAGACATAATCTCTAAATAAGTCAACCATTGGTTTCCATAGTTCCTTTTTACCACCAAATACACCACCAATAATATGAATCATTCTGTTATATTCTGTAAAATGAATTGGGTTCACTGTTCCGGACCAATAGTTTCTATCATTTTCTTTACCAATTAAGGTAAATTTGTCTCCGGTGTTTATCATTAAGTTTTCTAAGAATTTATTATTAAATAATGTACTTTCATAATAACCTTTATTATGTGGTCCTCCCGGTGTCAAATATTTGTTAGGTATTAAACCACAGTGAGATAATCCGGCATCAATCCAAAAATAATAATCATAAGACATATCTTCAGATAAAAACCAAATAAATTTCATATATTGGATTTCAATACATCTATCCCCTCGTTTAGCTCCCTCTACGTCTTTGTATTTATTGATAAGTTCAGAAAATACATTATCGTGTAAATTAAACACAGAAAATTGTAATTTATCTTTACTAACATTATTTTCATTGTAGAAAAATTGTTCTAAATCACTTAATTCTTCTTCAGATGTATAACATATAAAATCAGCATCATTCATTTTTAATAATGATAATAAACTCCATCTATAATGCCCTCCACGACTAGGTCTACCACCTAATTCGGTACCGTTTAAATTTGTATATATTGCTGTAATTATTTTAACTCTCATTATTATTTCTTAACTCTAAACATTTATCGTAATCTAAATATACTCCGTCTAACTTATCCGGGAAATAAACATTCCAATTATATGTCATAACATAATGATTTGAATCAAATGTTTTATTAATATCGGAATAATCTTTTTTTTGTACAACTAATGGTAATTTTGCTGAAAATGATTTTATGTTTGGGTAAACCCCTCTATCTAAAAATTCATCAATTGGTACTTGTTTGTGGGTATTCTCAATAATTTTATTGGTGTCCCACTCAACAATATATTCACAAGCTTTTTTAGTTAAAATAAACCCTGAAGTTCCAAAAATACCTCTATGTTTATCTGGGTCTTTTGGTGGTAATATTGTTAGGTCCACCAAGTTTTCAGAAAATTTACTAAGAGGTCTATGAATTGAAGGGGCAAAATGAAAAAAACTCCATTCAGTATTACTTAACTCCTCTTCAATCATTGGAATTAATTTTTTTGTGTATGGCATAAAAAAGATGTCATCTTCAAACACCATCGCATATTCATAACCTCGTTCTAATATTATTTTAGCAACTTCTTGATGTGAATAAGCACATCCTTCGTAACTATTTGTGTCCACAGCATTGAATCTTTCAAACTCCCAATCCATGTATTCAAATTCTTTTGTAACCGACTCTAACCTATCAGGTCTTCTTTCAAGGTTGATTACAAACTTTGGTATTTCATTAAAATTAATTTTCATATATTAAATTTGTTTTATCATTATGACCTCTTCTATGTGCAAATATTACTGACCCCATTTCAATTGCTAAATTAATATTACGATTCCAATCAGTCCAATATCCAAATATATCAATGTCTTGCCTTGGACAATCATATCTGTGTGTTAAAACAGATAATATACTTTGGTCATGTCTATGATTTTCTTGGTTACCATCCAAACATCCCGGAATTAACGATAACTTATATGATTCATCAAAAATATGTTGGTATTTACCATTTGATTTATATCCAACAAGTCCGGCCCATAATTGTTTACCGTTTAACTCATCCTCATTCGCGGATAAACATTGTCTACAATCTGTATGGGTATAATCTCTGTTTGTATGAATATCACCAACTAAGAAAATATCGTCTTCAGAAATTTTATCATAAATAATATTTATTGATTTAAGAGGACAAGCACCTGAATCCATCCATAACACATTTTTACCTAACTTAGATGAATTATACATACAGTATATTTTATACACATAAGATTTAGGTTCCATGAATTTTGAATGTAGTTCCGTTGAATTTTTAGGAAATTCTAAAACTTCAACATTTTTTAACGAGTTTAATGTTTTAACCTCATTAATATCTAACCCTAAATTATAAACAAAAATTTTATCAACAATATCAACACTATATTTGTGAACACCACTAATCAGTGTTAATAATGATTCATAATAAGGACTATTGGTTGCAGTAACTAAAATATTATTATACATTGTCGTTTAAAAAGTTTTGAATTAATTTTTCAGGAAACATATATTCTTTAGCTAATTCAAAATTTTTCTTAACTGATTCTAATTTAGAAATATAAAGTTCCGTATTTAATTTATCTAAAATTTCGGGTAAATCTTCATCACCTTCAAAATATATAATACCATTTTCATCAAAATAATTAGAAGTGTCTCGTGACCCAACATATATAGGAATTGTTCCGGTTAAGAAACAATCCAAAATCTTTTCAGTAAAGTACCCTGTCTCAACACAATTTTCAATTACAATTGAGAACATATAATCTTTTAACGCATCAATTTTAAATTCAATTTCTTTTTCACATCCAGACCCATAAAAGTCAACTCTATTATCGTCTTTTAATCTGTCGTGAACTCTAAATCTCATTCTATGATATGCGTTCCAATTTTTCCAAGAAAAAAGACAACTAACTACTTTAGATTTTTCATGGACACTAATGTCCTCATCTCTCATCCAAGTCCCACCATGTGGAATGTAAACCGCATTTTCGGCTTGTAATAATATATTTTTATGATGAGTAAAAATATATTTAAATTTTTCTTTATTCTTAACAATATTAATATAGTTTTCACCATTAATAATTGAAGGTTCTATTAACCAAGCACAATTTATTTTTGTTTCATCTATTGGTTGCGTAAAACACATCCCATCAACAAAAACCCCAACATCATATGTATTAAGTTCTCTCTCCCACCCGGTTTTAGGGTCAATATATCTGGACAATCCTGGTTGTCCAACTAAGTTTTCATCAATTAATTTTATTATTTTAGACATTTAATATAGTATTTCAAATTTATTTAATCCTTTAGTGTTTGCGTATGAATCATAATTTCTAACATAATTATGTAAGAAAAATTTCGTTTCCGGGAATGAATATGAATTAATCATATCCTTTATTGATGATTGCATAACATGAACTTCTTTAGCTTTACCAATTAAGTAAATATAATCAATCATTAAAAATCTTTTATCGTTCCCAATTATTTTTAAATCTTTTCGGATTCTACTCTTATCTAAAAACATTCCTCTATCAGAGTCTTCGTGAACAAAGATAAAATCTTCATCAGTTGGATTTAATGTTTTATAAAGTTCCGTTTCTTTATCCATATCTCTTTGAACAAAATATTCGTCAAATCTAATTGAAAATGGTAAGTTTTCCGATAAATAAAATCCTTCATCGAAAGTTTCCACTATGTGTTGAAGAGCTCTTGATTTATCAAACCCAATCTTAATTAAATCATTGAATAAATTATTTTGTGAAATATATTCATCAACTTCCAAATCCGAACTTAAACCTATCGTTTTTAAATTAGGTAAATCCCGATACATAAATTTAATATTTGATTCATATTGTTGATAACAAAATAAACTTATTTCTCCAAATTCTTTATAATAATGACGAACAAGTCCATTACAAGTAAAATGGTCTCCTAACCCCATATGATGGTAAATATATTTCATTATTTTATATTTTTAAAGTCTTCGTTATGTTTTTTAGTTAAAATATCAAATTTAGAACCTTCCTCAATTCCTATCCCCCATTGATTGTGCCAATGCCAAGTAAACGCCCCATCAAATAATTTAATATTATTTATTTTTTTAAATGATTCAAATACCGAAGCAGTGTCTTCATAACCCCATTCAGAGTTAAACCAAATACAAGGAAGTACTAATACATGGTTTCTTGTGGTTCTTGAATATAATAAGAAGTCCCAGTCGTTTGAATCTTTAATTGGAGGTGTTATTTTTAATATTTCTAAAAATTCAAGAGATAAGTCTGATTTTTTATTTAATCTCATAACCGCTCCGTTAACTCTAACATTTGTATCGATAGTATTGGTGTGAAAACATTTGAATCCCGTTGTACCCCATTGATATAGAAATTCCATATTGTTTAATGGTGACATATCTCTAAGTACTAAAACATCCATATCAAAATAAAATCCCCCGTATTTGTGTAGAATTAATAATCTAAACAAATCACTTTCACAATAACACAAATTATCATTAATTAAATTTTTGTCTTTTAAAAAATAACAATCTTCTAATATAGTTCCTTTTATTTCTTTTTCCATATTCCAAATTTTAAAATTAACGTATTTGGAAATTTCTTGAAAATATGGGTTATTGGACAAATCAACGTTACACCATAAATTTATCTTGACTTTATCTAATTTATGTTTATGACTAACAATTATGGATTTAATTGACGACATTTGTTGTGTACCAAACTCTCTTGGAACTCTCCAAAAAGAATGAAACACTAAAAATTCTTCGTCTTTTTTTTCTAACTTTTTAGCATATTCTAAAGATTTTTCGTAATATATTTTTTCACTACGATATAATAATTCGTTATTGTTTAAAAATTTTAACATAATTACAAATTACCTGTTATTCTTTCACACCAATCTTTAGATATACTGTGAGGCCATACAACCCAATATTTTGGTTGATGTACTGTTTGGAAATCTCTCCAAACTTTACAATACCCGTCAGGGTCATTCATCATCATATTAATTTCATTGATGTCAGCATCTTTTCTAAAGATTGTTTCATCATTTTCATCGTGGAATGCCACAACCCAAAAATCATAATCTTTTTCCGGAACTTGGTGAAAACCAATATCAATACAGTGTTTAAAGATACTAGCGTAACTTGCCAACCATTCTTCCTCAGTTTCAAATATTTGTGGATTAGGTGCGTAATGTTTATCTAATGTATATTGTTGAACAGCTCTATTTGAAAATTTAAGACCTGAATAAATTTCATAATCTTTTAATGTTCTTTCGGTTCCAAAACCGTAATAACTAAAATCTAAAGTTACTTCTTCACCATCCATACCAAATAATTGACGATTTTTTAAATGAGATAGTTCATTTTTCTTACCCCACTCTTTATCGTCATCCCATTGTTTGGTTCTACCCTTACGAGTATATTCGTGCCAAATTACTGTTTTATGTGGGTGGAATAAATCATATCCGTGAGTGTAAGCTCTAACGGCAATTGATATTTCTTCTCCGTGAAAATAAAATTCAGGGTCGTGTTGAACTTCCGTACTAAATTGACCTACCGTAAATGCCATATGGGCGGAGTAAAATCTTGAAGTAACCGGTTCTGTTAAAGTTTCCCATCCCGGAATAGTTTCAGGTAAGAAGAAGACAGCACCTTCCGGTATAAATCTATCAAATACCATTCTCCAAGGTTCCTTAACTCTCATTGCTGGGTCATTCTCCGGGTCAAATGAAGATACATAACCGGTTAATAAAGGTTTTTTAAATCCTTTCTTTTGAAGTTGTTTTACCATTTTGATTAAGGTGTCGTCCCAATCCTTTTCAAATCTCATATGAGAATCAATTTGTAAGGTATATTCTTCACCTTTATATAATTGTTGAACTTGGTTTCTTGCCCAACATACACCTTTAGATTCGGTATATAGAACATCAACAACTCTAAATCGTTTGTCTTTTGCGTATTCAGTTAAATCATCAAACCCATCCTCAGGATGATATTGACGACAAATTCCGATTACTAAATTTTTAGGTTTTTTTGCATTCTCCAACATTGATTTAATTGTTGGGATAAGTTGGGGGTCACGATAGGATGCTATCTGTACAAATATTTTCATATATTTCTTATTTTACACAAAAGATAATAGTTAAAATAAAAAGATAAATATTGTTTAATTAAATTTGATTTTTTTTTACCTAATACTTACAAACAACTTCTAAAAATTATAATCAAATAACCACAGTTATTATAATTTGTTGTAGTATTTGTAATAGTTGGTGTTGGGTTAAAAACAAATTACACCACTTGTCCCTAAAGAATTACTTACAAATGGTAGAGGGTTCCAAACGGGTGTAGTTAATGGGTAAACACATATTGAACCTGATGAAATTGATGTTATTGGTAGTGATGTGAAAACATTGTTACAATCATAATATTCTAATGATGTTGTGGCAACACCATAAATAGCCCAATCCCAAGTTACACAGTTTAGTGTTTTAGTTGGCGTTACCGTAGGTGTTTGTGTTGGGGTTGGAGTTGGTAAGATGTTACAACTAGGGTCCGAAGAGGCTGCGTTAACACTTGATGTTATTGTGTATATATATGTAAATATTGGGACTGACATACTATCCACTCTATAGACACGACCATCATATGCGTAAACATAAACATAACCCGCATTTGATGATAAACCGAAATTAGGACCAATTAATGATGAAATATTTACGTCATATTCTACAACACCTGTTGTATAATTAAATTGAGTTAACCAACTACCACCACTACCGGCACTTGACACAAATAATTTATCCGTTGTTGGTAAATAAACTAAATCACCACTTAAATTTCTATCAATACCAGGTAATAAAAATTTATCAACAATTGTTAAGTTACCACCATCTCCACCCAACACATTAAATTCAATTACCATTGATGATGTACCTGAGTTTAATCTTGTAGAAATTAATGTTGTATTATCTTTTGCAATTAAACCGTTTAACTCAAAAGAATAATTTAAAGTTTTATTATAAACCGCACTAAAAGGTGATGGAACAATAGTGTATTCTGTTAACTTATATGGTGCTACTTGAGAAGTGGTCCAAAATCTACTATAACTATTTGCAATATCACCAATTAATAATGGGTTTGGAAAAGTTAATGGAGTTAAAATACCTGTGTTAATATCACATTTTGAAATAGTTGTTCCACCATCAAAAAGAAGGTAACTTGAACAATCCACAATAACAGGTGTTGGTGTTGGAGTCGGTGTTATAAAACAAGATTGTATTTTAATACATAAATCACAATCTATATATATTGTTCCTCCATTCCAATAATCAGTTATCCAATTTTCTTTTTCTGAAATTTTTATTATTTCTAAACATTCTCCATATAAATTCACTATAACAGTTCCCGGTAAAAAATTTATAGGTAACATTAAAAATTTTATTATTTTTTTAAAACAACAAGATTGGGCTTGAAATAAAACATACTTAACCGGTGATGTTGATGTTGGAGTATATGTTGGAGTTTGTGTAGGTGTTTGAGTTGGGGTAAATGTTGGGGTGTGAGTTGGTGTCATAGATGGGGTGGGAGTTAAAGTCGGACAAGGGTAACTAAAATTAGATTTTAAACAATACGGAGTACTTGGTTGAGACCCCATAGCAATGTATGAAAAAATATTAGTTGATGTTGTACTAACAATACTTGTAGCACATCCCGCATATTCTGAACTTTCAATAAAATACACTCCGGACAAAGGACTAAATGACCCCGGAATATCAGATAATGTAAATTCATAAGATGAATCACAAACATCTCTAAAATAACCAACAATTGGTGGTAAAGTAGGTGTTGGTGTCGGAGTTGTGGTTGGAGTAGGTGTTGGTCCCGGGCAAACATCTCCTGTACATATATCAGACGAAATATTTATTATTAAACCACTATCACCATAAGGTAATCTTCCACAAACATATAATGTTGTTGCAGAATATATTGGACCGTAAAATGATGTTCCGTCACATTGAGTAAAACCAAAGTTTAATGTAACACCTGACGGATTTTTAATTGATATACAATTACAAGTTGCTTTAGTCGGAGTCGGTGTTGGCGTGGTTGTCGGAGTTTGAGATGGAATAAATTCACCACAACTATGATATTGTATCTCTTGACAACCTATAGAATCCGTTACAACAACTAATAATTCTGTTGTTCCTAATAATTGCGTTGGAACATTTATAGTTAATGGGGCGGTTGTTGCTCCGGTAACTCCCGAATAACAATACGTGTTTGTAATATCACAAATTGTAATATTATAAGGGGAATGCCCCGTTAAATTTGTGATTTGTATTACTTGCATTATTTACGTAAAATTAAATTTTCAGGATTGTTGTCTTCTAATGTTATTCCATAAGTTAATAACTCCGCAGCATATTCATCCTTATCTGTGGTTGTGAATATATTTTTTTTTGGGGTTATCATATATTGACCTGAATTAACCTCACCATAATGGGGGTTTGTATCATTCTCTTCATAAGAGATAAAATAAGTTGTGACTGATGGGTATTTAATTTCGTTCATATATTATAAGTATTTAAAAAATTATAATTATTATAATCCAAATCTTGATTTTGCTGCGTTATAGTTTTGCAATACTTCTGATAATGAAAGTGCTCTGTTGTAATATTTGAATGAATACATATTAATTGGACTGAATAGGCTATTATTAGAAGCAGATGCTAATCTTGTTATTCCACTTGTATTATTTTCTGGGTCAAAAGTAAGATTGGAAGTACTCCTAAGTACTCCATTAACATAACCCTTTAATGTTCTATTTTGGTAGGTGACACTTACATAATAGATTGTGTTTATTACGTGGTCAAAAATATAAACAGAAGCACTTAAACGAAAAGCATTTAAAGTACATAACGAAAAATATTTAAAATTACCATCACCAACACCAAATTCACCATAAATTCCATTAATCTGATATCCAGCGCCATTAAAAAAGTTATAAAAATATTGACCAGTTGTTGGTAATTGTTTAATTAAAAGTACATACTCTATTGTAAATTCTGTACTAATGTTTAAATTTGTATTGATACTGACAAAGTCACTAATCCCATTAAAATTCAAACTACCACCATTTAAATAATTATAAGTTACACCACTTGATAAGGTTCCAATATTCCCACTTATAGATAAATCATACCACTTTGTTGAACCGCTCACATAGGATTTAGGGTTAGCCGCATCCAAATATAAAACCAATCCATCTGTAACTGTATTTAAACTTATATTTCCTGCCATTATAATCCAAATCTTGATTTTGCTGCGTTATAGTTTTGCAATACTTCTGATAATGAAAGTGCTCTGTTGTAATATTTGAATGAATACATATTAATTGGACTGAATAGGGAATTAGTAGGGGCCGCCCCTAATGTTGTTATTCCACTTGTATTATTTAATGGGTCAAAAGTAAGATTGGTAGTACCTCTAAGCACTCCATTAACATAACCCTTTAATGTTCTATTTTGGTAGGTGACACTTACATAATAAATTGTGTTTATTACGTGGTCATTAATATTAACAATAGCACTTATACCACTCGCATTTAGGTTACATAACACAAAATAATTACGATTAGAGGAATCAACGCCAAATACGCCATAAATTCCATTAATCTGATATCCAGCGCCATTAAAAAAGTTACAAAAATATTCTGTTTGTGTTGCTGGTAATTGTCTAATTAAAATCACATACTCTATTGTAAATTCTGTACTAATATCTAAATTTCTATTGATACGGACGAGGTCATTAATTCCATTAAAATTCAAACTACCCCCATTTGAATAATTATAAGTTATTCCACTTGATAAGGTTCCAATATTCCCACTTATAGATAAATCATACCATGTTGTTGAACCACTTATATAGGAGTTAGGATTGGCGGCATCCAAATATAAAACCAATCCATCTTTAACAATATTAACTCCACCACCCGCTGTACTCATAATCCAAATCTTCCTTTTAATGCGTTATAATTTTGTAG
>Ga0214919_10003899_pt1 | contig 22170 bp, 21 predicted proteins | sample LL1503_MetaG_FD_177994 | JGI IMG/M metagenome (GOLD analysis project Ga0214919, IMG submission 177994) | Freshwater microbial communities from Lake Lanier, Atlanta, Georgia, United States - LL-1503 | ecosystem: Environmental > Aquatic > Freshwater > Lake | place: USA: Georgia | collected... | reverse complement strand
TCAACTATATGCACCTCTCCGCGATTCACTACATCGACTACGTGCTGACTAACGTCAACACCAATAACATCATGCCCCACACTTGCAAGAACCGCTGCAGTAGGCAACCCAATGTAGCCCAGCCCGATAACCGATATTTTTGATTTATGCAAACTCATGTACTAAAAAATTTCCTTCAATGACTTTTACAATGCGCTCTGCCGCTTTGCCATCCCCATAGGGGTTATGAGCCGTGGACATCCGCCCATAGTGCTCAGGGTCTGCAAGAAGATGCCTCGCCTCCTCCAAAATTCTTGCTTCATTTGAACCCACCATGCATACTGTTCCAGCTGAAATCGCCTCTGGTCGTTCTGTGGTGTCTCTCATGAGCAAAACGGGCTTACCTAAAGACGGTGCTTCTTCTTGAATTCCGCCAGAGTCGGTGATGATGAAATAGGCCTTGCTCATCAAAAAGACGAATGACAAATATTCCATGGGTTCAACTAAATGCACATTAGTGATCCCGTCGAGTAAGCGGTGCACAGGCTCCATCACCTGCGGATTTGGATGAACTGGATAAACAATCACTACATTGGGTTCCAGCGCCAACTTACGAAGAGCACGGCATACCTCTTCGATACCATCTCCAAAGTTTTCTCTACGGTGCCCAGTCACCAGAATAAGCCTAAGTGTCGGGTTATTGAGCCAGGGCATATCCCTAGCTAGAACGGATGCCAAAGATGGGGTTCCAGTGAGTTGGTCGACAACTTCCAATAGCGCATCGATCACCGTGTTGCCCGTGACCCAAATGGCATTGGAATCAATCCCCTCTGCCTCTAAGTTTGATCTGGCAAGCGCTGTGGGTGCAAAGTGCATAGACGCCATCTGTCCTACAAAACGCCTGTTCAGCTCTTCCGGCCAGGGTGACTGCATATTGCCTGACCTTAATCCAGCCTCGATATGGGCTACCGGAATCTTCTTGTAGAAACAGGCAAGCGAAGTAGCAAAGGCCGTTGAAGTGTCACCATGAACCAGAACCAAATCAGGTTGCAAACTATCCAGAACCTCGCTGACTCCAGTAAGAACCAGCGCCGTCAAACCAGCCAATGTCTGATCAGGTCGCATCAGGTCCAGGTCATAGTCCGGATCAATTCCAAATAAGTCCAGCACCTGGTCGAGCATCTTGCGATGCTGTGCAGACACACAGATGAAAATTTCTGCGCCATTTGATTGCCTCAAGCCCTTGACGACCGGAGCCATTTTTATGGCTTCGGGTCGGGTGCCAAAAACAATCAAGATTTTTTTAGGGGCTTTGTACATGAATTTAAAAGCTGAAATGGTCTACTTACCTGTGAAGGTGCCAGTAGAAACAGCTATCAGTGCTTCCTGAAATTTCTCACGAACCCTCCGAGCGTCATGTTGAGTTGCTGCAATATGCCGCGCACGGGCAGACAGATCCTGACGCAACTTCATGTCTGTTGACAGTCTTTTTAATGCAAGTTTGAGGTCTTCCTGATTGCGCGATGTAACCGGCAACCCCCACCCATCTCTTATTGCACAGGAAATTTGTGCAACCTCGGCAGGCCCGTAAGCAAGTATTGGTGTGCCTACGGTCAGGTAGGCTGGAACCTTGGTAGGCATTGAGTAGCGTATGTATTGAACCGTGTAGGAGTCAAAATTAACGGGCAATACCAATACATCTAATGCCTGCAAGGTTCTAAAGAATGCGTCATCATCCGAAATCGTATCCTGCAGAGTCACCGCATTTCCAACCACCAACCTATCCCGAAACGGCTCCGCCGAGCAGCTTGGGCTGTAGATCTCCAGTCGAATAGGAAATCCCTCATCATTCAGCGTTTGAATTGCATCGCAACAATCTATCAAGCTCTCCAACTGCGCATTGGGAAACACCGAACCAATGTAGGCGACTCTGATAGGCAAACCAACAGTCCCAGGGCTCTTCACGAATCTTTGCCAGGAACTGATATCAATGGCATTCTGAAACCATAGAAATGAGTTTTTGTATCTATTTTCATAGGCCACAGCCATGTCTTTACCTATCGCAAAGCGAGCTGCTGCAACATTCATTAGCTTTTGCAGTAAGCGATCTTTTTTCCATCTTTGAATGAATGAAAAAACTCCCCCTCGATAAATAACAGAAGGCCAATCGTCCATTATGTGAATAACCAGTGGCAAGTTAAAGCGCACCCTCAGCTTGTCTACCAAATCCATCATTTCATTTGAGCCCAAAATCGTATAAATCAAAGTAGGCCGAAACTTTGAAACCCAAGCTTCCAGTTCTTCACTTAGATTTGCTTCTTGCGGAATGCCATTTCCAAAGAGCCATTTTTTTATTAACTTAAATTTGATGTAACGCTCACTGGGCCTTGCCGCACTGGGCCCTGAATTGATCACCTCACCCGAAATCTCTCCTAACAAAACGTTCCGTAGCCAACCCCATCGATGTATTTCTCGTTTTGTCAAAAAAAAGTATTGATGGCATACATCATGCGTCACAGGCACCGAATCATTGTGGACTGTAGCTATGCCCTCAGACGGCCACCCCTGAAAAAGGTTGGTAAATGTAATGCCGCCGCCAGTTACCTTATTGAAGGCTGAAGATGTCAAAAATAACACACGGGGCGATGTAGCTTGTGTGTCTGCACTCGCAGTTTTCATGTCTGAAGGAACGGAACGATATTGGCCCGCTTCGTCAGTCTCTTGAAGGTCCGCCTAACAATATTTCCTAAATATTTCCGCTGCTTACCCAGTCCTTTTGAGAACCCCGGATCAATTTTTCTGATTTTGGAGTATGCCAACAATAATGCTTCAAGATGCGGTTGATAAATGTGCTCTCTGAGAACCTCAGAAATTTGTACATCGCCGATGTAGAGAGACGCAGTTCCGTTGTCAAAAAGTTGAAGTCCCTGAAAATGATACAGCAACAATGGTTCATCATCAACCTGCACGCCATCAATACCCCCGGAAAACATAAAATTTTCAACATTCCATGGCGCCGCGTTAAGCCCCTTATGCTCAGCTGACACACCAAACGGATACAACTCTAAGAATTGATCTAGATATTTTTGATCAGCAAATGTTGTATCAGTTGGAATAATGCTACAGCTCTGGATGCATCGGTCTTTCCACCAAGACATAACACGTTTGCCCTGACTTGAATTTCGCGCTGCAACATATCCTGCATTGTACTTACCAACTGATTTTTCATACTCAAGAAAGTCTGCGTGGTATCGATGAGGTGCCAGAAGATAGTGAGACTCTAAGCCAAGAAATGCCTGATCTGGATCAGAAAAAAACATCATATCGGTATCAACATAGACGACCCAAGAAGCGTTTGGCATGCAACGGATCATGTGCAGCAGTGCAACGGGCTTACATGTCCAGCAATACTCGCCCCGACTCCTGAGTGGCTTGGTCTCTAGCAATTCTGAGGTTGCAAACTCTTCATGACTCACAACCACTGCACGCTTCAGTTTCAGAGCGTTCAAAAGCTGAACTGAATCTGAATCAATACAAAAAAAGGCGAACAATGCTGTTGCGTTAACTTTAATCAATGATTCATACAAAGCGAGCGCACGTGCCAAGTAGTTGTCGTCAAATATCGTGCAATAAATTGAATTTTTATGCACGTGTTGATTTGGCATCAATTTCATTTCTTAACTTTTCACCAAGGCCTTTGCTAAATTGTGCGATTTGTTCAACACTACAGCTCAACCCAAACTCCGACTTCAATCTGCTGGAGTCCAACTGAAATTCGTCCGTGACTTCCGTACTTTCGCCAGTTAGCATTCCGCTCCCAAATCCTTCCAACATCCAGGAAGCAACCTGACCTACCTCTACAGCTTGCCCGGCTCCTACATTAAAAATCCCACCAGGTTTTTTCTCAATTACATTATGAAGTACCTCGCAGAAGTAGTCCACCGGAACTATATCTCTGCGAACAAGAGGGCTGACAGTCAATCTTATTTCACCCTTATTAGCGAGCTGATTAAGCAAATAGGCTCCAAATCTTGTTCGACCTGGTTGACGTTCAAATCCAAATACATTTCCGGGTCTTAATATAGTCAGATTCTGACCAAGTTTCTTTCTTATGCTATTTTCAATATGTACCTTATTTTTTCCATATATATCGGAACCTGTCGCAGTCTCGTCTGTATTTGAATTCCATTGCAAATCCCTACCATATACTTTTCTTGAACTAATCATTACATAGTGAGCACTTTTTGACAAAGCAATATCAGCTAATTTTAAGTCTACATCTAATTCTGGTCTATAGTATTCAGAGTACAGTAAAGGATGAAATGCAAAGTTTACAATGCACTTGATACCATCACAATCTAATAATTTCTGTGTTGAATTATGATCAAAGGCTTTAAATTCACCGCTGGTATCAAGCTTTCTTTTCATTAGCTCCCGGGCGATGAAACTATTGAATCCTACGATGGCTAACATTGAGTCTAATACTTTATTTCATTTTGCAAATCAGTATCTGTGGTGTTAAGAGACCAATCAACAATGCTTTGTAAACCTTTAACCAGCGGCCATTTCTTAATTTCAGATGAATTCATTTTAACGTTTAGCTTCAGTGCAGCTACGCCAAATGCGCGTGCTTCAAAATCAATCCGGAACGATGACTGCCGAATTTGGCGCAAGAAAAATGAAGCAAATGCATATTTTCGGGCATTTGTTATCTGTTCTGCGTCCATTCTTTTTTCACAATGAAGCCTTGAAAGAACCAGCCTGTAGTGTTCAATTGAAGTCGGGTCGATTGTAAAGCCGTGCCCAGAGTATCTGCCTGAACCCGCAGTTACAACTGGTATTCCATAACAAGGTAACTCCATTCCAACGGTACCACGTACTGTAAGACCATAGTCGATGACAGAAAAAAGTGAGTATGTGTTGATTTCTGTATCTGCACCCATAATTCTTACGTGTGCTGGCAAATCTCCAAAATTCTTTTTCAATATCTGCGCCTCAAGTTGCTCCATCGGAACGCCATCCATTGTCGAGCGCCAGACATTAACCGGGTGTACTTTAACTATCCAATCCAATTCTGTGTTGGCTATTGCACACTTGACTGTTTCAACCAGCCATTGCTCATAATCCTGAAATAGACTATCTCCGTAGAAAAAAGTTGCATCAAATAATATATGCGTAAAAATAATTGCGACTTTTCTGCCTTCCTTAACCCCAAGTTTCAGCCTTACCTCCTGAGTTGGTAAGAATTTCTTACCAGTTTGTAGTTGTTGTCGGTTGTACCAGGCGCCACTTTGATAATGTTTCTTTATTTGCTGAATTAGTTTTTCTTCTTCAACTTCACCCCATTTTAGTTTTTTTATCTTTTCCCAACTATCTGATCCTAACGCAAAGGTATGTTCTGCTCTATTTTCAAGTTTATACCTTTTAAAAATAAAATGATCTGGTTGTGGCGCACTAAACCATTGAATCGTATTGATTCCATTTAGCAAGCATGCATCATATATTTCACCAGCTGGCGTATATCCCTTTTCCAAGAAAACTGCCAGGTCTGGTTTAATTTTTTCCAGCAGTATTTTTGCAACTTTACTTACTGCAATTGACTCTGCTAGAACACGGAACAATTCGTCCATATGCTTAGGATTATCTGGATCTATGCGCCCAATCCGAAATTTCCTTACAACACATGAAAGCGCATTTCTACCATTTCTGAAACCATCTTTTTCTAGGTTAATTAGCCGATCAAGGCTCGGGAGACTAGCCAGTAAATTTCCAGCCTCAATTTTTGCTTGTTCTTTAATTTCATGATTTAAAAAACTGTCCAGGTAAATATACTCTGTTTTGTTTGTACCTGAAAAAATCCTCTCTATTAACCAACCCTTGGATGGCAAAAGTACCACAGGATGGCATCCTTCTTGAGCAAAAGCTGCTGAAAACAGAGCCTCAACTTTTGCAGTGGCATTCATCGTCATCAGGTTACAAAACAAAACAACCTTATCTGGTTTTGGTTTGGTGTACTTTCTTATAGGCGCTGTCTTAACTCTCCATGCGATTAGATCGATCTCTGTTACAACCCTTCCCCAAATTCGTTGAATCAGACGTTTCACTGTTTTGTTTCCGTTTGCTTAGCCAACAATCTATCTGCTTCAATAAGATCTGCAGGGGTATCAATATCAATAGATTCATCTCCAGTCATTGTGTAGGCAAGCAACCGCCCCCCAAAAACATACTCCTTTAAGTTTTCTGTTCTGGTGATGTATATTGCTGCGCCATTGCGAGCAAGAATAGGTATTTTGTCTTGACGTCGTTTTGGCTGTGCATGGTTTAGATATGGAGTTAAATATCCGTCGGGTCCGTGACGCATCACAGACTCCGGATGAAATATATGCGGAACCTCGATACAACTCACTAATGAATCCGCTTTCTTATCATTCTTGAAGAGGTTGGCTGCTTCATCAATGTGCTTACTTGTTCTAAGAGGTGAAGTGGGTTGCAGAGTCATGACTGCTGTCGGGTGGTACTGAGTTATGGATAACTCAGCAACCAGATGCTGTAATACGGATAAAGTAGTTGCGTTATCCGTAGCTAACTCTTTTGGACGATAGATAACCTCTGCGCCAAAGGTGCGACTGATGCTGGCAATCTCTTCGTCATCAGTTGAGACACAGATTTTGTCTACGCTGCTTGCTGCCCGGGCAGCATTGATGGTGTAGGCGATTAACGGCAAACCCCGCAACATTGCCACATTTTTACGCGCGATCCCCTTGGACCCACCCCTAGCCGGAATAACAGCAAGCATATTAAGCAACAATTAATAGGTGATACGCTTTTGTATTTCAACAGGCCCAAGCTTTGCGAGAGTGTTTGCAATCTGCACGCCAGCATTGCCACTCCCATAGGTATCTTCCATGGCGTAGGGTCCGCGTGACGCCTGCAATCTGATTGCCTTAAAAATTTGCTCGGAGTCATTATTGACGCTCATCACATTCGAGCCTCGCTCACGGGCGGTCTGACGGCTGCCAACATTCACCACTGGGGTGCCTATGTAGGCTCCTTCTCTGATTCCGCTCGAAGAGTTACCAACCAAGCAAACCGTTTTCTTCATCAACTTGACATAGTTAATAATTGTCAGATTTTTAAAGAAATGCATATTTTCTGCCATACCCAGTTCACGCAATTTCCGCATTCCACGTGCAATATCTTCTGACCCTGCGTCAGGATTGGGCCAAAGCACAATAGCCTGCATGCCAGTATTCTTAACGGCTGTGAGTGTTTCTAGGATCTGGCGCTCCCCATCACCGTATTCCGTGGTGACGGGGTGTTGGCTTACAAGAAGAAACGGTTTATTCAGGTCAAGATTGTCCCCTACGCCAAGACTAAACATATTTGCGTCTATAGTCAAATTTGTTTCTTTTAGGATATCTGCGACCAAATCAATTCTTGGGCACCCTACCCTAAAGACCATGTCTGGCCTTTCGCCTAACTTTATTATGCGTTCAGCTGCATCCCTGCTGGCAGGAAAGTGAATGTGCGCAAACTTGGTTACTGCGTGGCGAATGCTTTCATCAATCGTTCCGCTCACCTCCCCGCCCATTGTGTGCGCTACTGGGATATTCATATAGGCGGCCGCAAGCGTGGTAGACATCGTTTCAAACCTGTCACCGATGGTTAGCACCACATCAGGTTTGATGTGCCCGAACACTGTCGGCAGTTCTAATAGCCCCAGACCTGTGGACTTGGCCATGGTTTCCGGGGTTTCCCCCTCAATCAACATATTGACTTTAGCTATTGGCTCAAAGCCATCCTGCTCAATCAAAGATACAACCGAGCCATATCGATCTAACAATGCGGAGGCGCCAACAACCAACTGCAACTGCAGGTCAGGGTGATTTTTTATGGCCAACATAGCCGATTTGATGCTGCTGTAGTTAGCTCGAGATCCAACAAATACACATATCTTTTTCTTCTTAGTCAATTCAAGTCATCCATGGTTAGTTTGTAATCCGCTGACATAGCCCGCTTTGCCCTTAAGCCTATCAGTTGCAAGTAGTCACGCGCAGGAATGCCATCTCCAGGCTTTTTAAAGGCAAGCATGTCTGCGGTGATAACTACACCTTCACCTATCTCACGGGCAGCTACAACACTTTTTTCGAAAATTCGTTTCATTTCTGCGTAAGGCGATACATCAGATTTTGATACGGGATTTTCAAGCATAGACCAGACGTTCCGTAATGCCTCAGACATAATTTTGAACTCTGCTGGCTCCATAGAATGCTTTGCATCACTGCCATACATCTGCCTGGAAAAGGTAAAGTGCTTTTCAATGACTGTAGCTCCCAGAGCAGCGGCGGCTATAGGAGCAGCCATACCCATCGTATGATCAGAAAACCCAACAGGTAATCCGTACCTGTCTGTCATCTCTTTTAATACATTTAAGCCAACACGCTCAGGTGGACAGGGGTAAGCCGAGGAACATTGCAAAACAGTGGTTGAGCAGTCACCTCTGACCGTTTCTACAGCCAGATCCAATTCATCCCATCCACTCATTCCTGAGGACAACAAAACTGGTTTGCCTGTTTTGGCAATTTTCGTCAATAGTGGAATATTAGATACCTCACCGGATGGGATCTTGTATGCAGAAATACCAACATGCTCGAGCAAATCTACAGCCTCAAGTGAGAACGGGGAGGAAAGGAAGATAACACCCAATTCAGTCGCATACTGAGCAAGCTTCTTCCATTGTTCCAGCGAAAATGAGGTGCGCTTGAAATAGGCTAATCTGGGCTCATCGGAAAAGTACGCTGGCGCCGGGGCCGAGGCTATCGACTCAGATTCGGCAATATGGGTCTGGAATTTGACTGCGTCTGCGCCTGCAACAGCAGCAGCCTCTATTAATCTCAGCGCATTACCAAAAGATCCATCGTGGACTGAACCTATTTCCGCAATTATTTTAATTTTTCTCATTCAGTTACTTATATGTATAAAAATATCATTTCATCTAGATTAAAAAATTAAACTTTTTTACAAAGCTTAACACTCGCCTCTTCAAGTATTTTAATATCATGTCAAGTATATTTATAATATTTGGTCTTGCTTTTAATGAGAAAATAGGCCAATAAAAAGCCATTTTACCATTTCGCTCATATTGAAAAATGGTTCTTTTTTCTTCAGTGTTTTTTTGCCATCTTATTCGGAAATAATCTATATCTAGCTCTGTTGCCCAAATAGGAGTTAGTGACCAGTAACATTGCGTGACACAATCCTCTTGAAAGGCTTTAAGGTCACCTCCATTTTTAAGTATTTCCAATGTATCAGGCCTTTTAGAACTGAGGTAAAGATCAGACGAACGTAATGGCATGGAGCCCTTAGGTCTTCCGTTTCGAATTACTACAGGCCAAGGCAAGGGAGCGACACATGGAATAGGCGAAGTTATCAGTCTCAGTCCCATTTCGAAAGCGAGTTTCCCAGATTCACCTTCACTATTAATAAATGAAACCCCAAAGTTACGAAATCGATCTAAAGAAATTATTCCCCAATCGCATGTTCCTGCAGTCGTTGATTTGTAATAATAAGCTGATCCAATTACTCTTGAAATAAAATGATTTTTTAGCCAAGCTCCAGTTTTATATACATTTGGGTGACTTCCTTTTCGAAAAAATCCGGTTAGTATCATGCATGTATCAGGGTTTTTTTCAAAAAGCTCATTATACAAAATTGCAATTTCACTATCCCACCAAAGTAATTGCATATCATTCTGAATAATATTCAGATACTTAACACTGCACTCCCTTGCTTCTTTTATTGCTAAACTGTATCCATCGTAAAGTGAACCACATTTCCCCAAAGCAGAATGCGGCGTGGTGAGAAATCTAAGTATTTCATGCTTAGAATATTCATTTACTAAGCATTCCCATTCATTACTTGTGAATCCACCTGTGCTAACAACAAAAACATAAGCTTTCAGGTTACAGCGAATCACTGAATCAATTGCATTTCTGAAATACTCAAGCAATCCGAAACCAACAATGGCATATGCAAAATCTTTATCTAAATCTTCTCCTTGTTCATTTTCAAAATTTTGCATCACTTAACTTTGTAAATTTTAGAGTCACAACATTTTTCACCATCAGGAATATATTAAATATATAAATAATATTTAATAGTTAAATCCTTAGCAATGCTATGCCCTATCAAGTTACATATTTTTATTTCTTTTTTTAACTGGTATTGCAATTTTAAAAATATGAAAATTAAAATCTTGTCCATTAAGGTACGCAAGCGCTTTCAGTTTGCTTTTGCAAAAATCTCTTTAAATAATTTATTTGATTCAAGCACGAATTGTAACTTTGAATAATTGAAATTTAGGTGGCTGGTGATGTATTGCACTCATGGGTAAACGATTTAAGGATTAGAAAGTCTTTACCAAAATATTTTTTATGAGTTTAGCTTGTCATTTTAAAAATTTCCTATTCTATATTGCTTAATCTATATAGTTTAATTCTTATTTTCATCCACATTAGTGAATTATTTCATAATCATTTCTAGTCTATTGTCCAAAAAAATTAACAGGTCAACGCCAGATTTGCATCGGTACTGGGTAGTCATTCCCCCCGTTTTTTATCTCTTCAGCCATTATCATGGCCTGCTCTATACAGTCATCAATATCTAAGCCATATCTATAGCTTCCTGCCCTTCCTATTGAATATACATTTGGCGGCATTAATGCATAATATTTTCGAGCAAGCTCTTGCTCAGACTTGAATGGTAAGGGGTAGTGCTTCCCATTAAGAGATGGGATTTCTAAACCGAGTAGGGTTGTGGATGATTTATGGTGAGTGAATTTTTTATATTCTACTATTCTAGTGAATTTTTCATCATTCGCATAATATAACCAGTACACGTGCTCAGGAAATGCATGCTCAGATGGCAACACGATCTTGTGTAAATCCCTTCCAATATACCTTAACTCGCCGAAGCATTGTTCAAATAATAAGTCTGGTGATATCGTATTTACGATTACATCAAATGTTCTTTTTTCTCCATTGATCCACACTGTCTTGTTTGGAATATCATATTTTTGAATAGTAGTAGACGTTAATACCTTTGCTTGTTTTGTTGTATAGTCAAAAAACTTGTTGTATCCATCTTCAGCGAACGGATAGGCCGACATTGCACTATCCCAAGCAGCCCGCGGCCCACTTTTGATTGTTACACCTTTTGGCGACCAGCTAAAGGTATCAATAATTTTATTATCATCTACCAACCACATTTTTTTGTTATATTTGTCAATTAGCTTGTCATAGAGGGTTGGCCCAACTGAGCCAATCCAATACTCTTCAAGGTTTTTAGCATTTTCAACGCCTACCGCAGCTTCTCTTTCTGTTTTAATTTTCTGCATATCCGGCATTTGTGATATGTCATCTTCATGTATAGGGTAATTGTAAAAACTGTTATCACGTTCAACATATGTAATAAATTGATGGTCCTCACAAGATCTTAGCGGGCATATGGAATTCATATACTCATAAACTACTTTGTTTTGTGTTAAAAAATGCCTAGGCCCGAAAGTATATGGATGCCCACCATACCAAAATGTTCTTACTCCTGCTCCGAGGCATGGACTGGATTCAATAATAATGACTTCCCAACCGCCCGCGAGCTCTAACTGATGTGCCGCCGCACATCCAGCAACACCACCACCGATAATTAATGCTTTTTTCATATATTACTTTATCTTAATCTCTTGTTTATTACTAACATACAATTCATCGCGCACAAATTCTGTAATACTCTCGATGACTGTTCGGGGTTCATATCCTAATGATATCGCTTTATCCAATGAAATTAAAAATGGCATCGGCAACTCATTTTTATAAGTTACCATTTCCGATTTATTTGAGCAAGAATATAAGGCTTTTATGACATCGCGAATAGAAATTGGATTGGTTGCCGCCAAATTTATCATTGAGTAACCACTATGCGCGATACTTGCCCATCTCAATATGAATCTGGCCAAGTCTTCTACAAATACAATATTATTAAAAAGTGAATCTGGATTTTTTATTACGATTTTTTTATTTTCTAGAATACATCTCAATGCGTCTGAAATGAAATTGTGATGAGATCCCCTCCCAACTGTACCAGGTAGTCTTATTGAAATTCCTGACTTTAATCCCAAGGAGACACATTCCTTCAATCTTTTTTCTACTTCATACTTTGCTTTTCCATATATTGTTTGATTATTAAATTTAGTATCCTCATCTATTTTAAGAACTCTAATATCCCCGTAAACTGACATTGAGGAAAGGTATATGATTAATTTCGCTTCAGCGTCAATTGCTTGTTTAAATACACTCGTTGACATTACGAGATTGTCTGCATACAGCCTGTCTGAATCATTACACACCGAAGGTAAAACTGCTGCACAATGTATCAATATATCAAATTTAGCAGGCAAAGCTTTTTTAATCGTGAGGTCAGCTTCAACCCAATTTATAATATTACTATATTTTTTACAATTATTAGGGCTTCTTGTAATTGCGGTAACCCCGAGCCCATTCTTTACAAGATATTCTGCCAAATAATTGCCTACAAACCCGCCCGCCCCTGTTATAACCACATGCTTTGACATTAAATAAACTTAGTGAACAAGTTCGAAGAATCATTATCCAATGAGAGGCGCTCGTATAAGAATAGTTCTTCTATGGCGCTTACAGCTTCTTCTGATTCAAGAACCATATCCTCCAGCACAAGATGCATACTACGTTTTTGTTTAAGTATTTGCGAATAAATACTAAGTCTACGGTTTTTTTGAAGTGGCAACATCCTCACGCTGTATAAAATAATTCCAGCAAACTCAGTTAAATCTTGTATTACGCTTTCTAGAATCATGTACGAGTGTGGAAAACAGTTTTCATTTGCAGGCAATATATATAAGAAATCCTTCCGCTGGCAATAGTCACGCAATGCTAAAGATTGTAACGGAACTGGTATTGAAAACCCACCAAAACTCCTTGAAATAACGTACCCACGCAAACCTTTTGCTACTGAATTGGCGCTCATTCACTAAACCCATTAGGTTGCCTGTATTCAGAACCGACTTTGGTTACCGGACGTGGCGTTATGGGCAAGTAAAATGATCCAAGGGATTTTTCTGCACTTCCATACGGTGTCAATAGCCCAGTAAATCTGCAATTTAAAGACCACCGCGTAGTACTTTCATCATTTAGTACGTTTCCGTGTAATATGTTTGGAGTAAATATGAGCACTTTTCCATATGGAATTTTCAGCCAAATTAGATCTTGTTTAACTTCTTCATAAAGTTTCCCCATCCCGACGGCACTGAATTCATGCATTCTTGAAATAATTGCTTCCGACTTTAATCTTGGCAAAATGAACATTGATTTTGTTTCAAAGACATCTACTAATGGCATCCACTGAACCACTTGGTATGGCGTTTCCCCCGCAAAAACATCAGCATGGATATCTAGAAGCGACGTATTATCATTTGGCATTTGAATAGAGAAATTTATTCGATTCTGCATAGCCAATTCATTCCCTACCAATGCTTCGATAATGTGTCGTCCCAACTTAAAAAATGTAGGGCGAAACCATTTTTTAGCATTTAGACTGCGATACATCGCTAATCTAAACGCATTAATCTGCTTCGGCGTTACAAACTGATGAAGCTCGTCCAAAAATTTAGCATCATTATCAGGTGCCGTTATATTCAAGTATTCAGATGCGCCAGATACGATTACCTTTCTTAGCTGATGCAGTAAATTTACATCAGCAACATCTGCAATTACGTATCCGTCGCGCAAGAAATTAGCTTCTAGCTCACGATCTAATTCGGTAATAAATGATTCAGTAAAAGTCATCTATATAAAAACCAACGGAAACTATAAATAAAATTGATTCACGATTATTACAAAATCCCATCTGTAACTTGCTGATCAATGTACGCAATATAGGCCCGCCCGCCCCAACCAACATCTAAATGACGCTGGAACTTCCAACTACTTATTTTTTGAAACTCAAGGAACGCTTTAGCAACCCCCCTGTGAGGAGAGCCCTTGTACCCAGTAAATAAGTCGTCAATATATATTACAGTTCCTTCTTGTATTAATGGATCAATAAATTTAAATACCGGAACTGCTGATTCATACAAATCGCAATCGATATTAATAAGCGCCGCCCTTCGACCCGAGTCGCTAAGTTCTTTAATTAATTCTTGCGACAGGCTTTCGTCATAAAAGCCCTTAACAATCTTTACATTATCAGCATAAATTCCATGATTCTTGACTATACTAATGAAATCGGATTCTGTTGTGGTGAGCATACGACGCTTCCAAATTTCAATGCTCGTGTCAGAGGTGGGTTCAGGTAACCCTTCAAAACTATCAAAGGCCCAAAACTGCATCTTTGATAGATTGTGTTTGCGCGCCTCTGTTAACGCCATTCTAAAAGTCCGACAGCGGTGGCAACCAAACTCGTAGTAATCACCGTGAATGCGGTTATCGGTCAAAAAATCAAAGGTTCGTCTATAGAACACAGCTTTTTCGATTTGCCGGTTAATTTGGTTATAAGTAATTTCCTCATCCCTGCCCCAAGCAGCCAGTGCCTTATGGTTTGCGAGGTTTACCCAAGGCTCTTCCATGCGGCCTTCTAATAAGTACGCGTTAATTTTATCCATCATTTATTTTTCTTCAACCTTTTTGTTATTGTCAACGCTAAATACATGCGGCGTGTGAAGTTATTAGAATTTAAGTTTAATCTTATGATTTTATCATCAACATTTGGAATTAAGGGTTGGTCCACATTCGGTTTTCTTAAATGAAAAATATAAACTCATAATCACCGCTGTATCCAAAGTGCTCGTAAAGGAAAACCCACTCCTCTTGATCAAAAAACGACTCGCAAGTGAGCGCCCAACATTCGAGGTTAAAAAGCTCTTGTTCACTTCGATAACTCTCCAGCATGACATAACCATTTTTGCCTACGCGCTCAATTTCACTTAGGGCAATCTTCAGATCAAAGAAACGCAGATTGTGCAATGTTGATAACGAAATTACCAAGTCAAACTCATTGTCTGCGAAAGGATATGGTGATTGAGCGAAATGCTTAAATAGATGCGGCTTCACTAAATCAGATGAGCAACTAATCCCATATGCGGAAATATCGAATCCAGTTACATTAAGATCTGGCTCTAAAAGAAGCATTTCATGCAACAAAAATCCCTTCCCGCACCCTACATCAAGAATCCTGGATCCAGCGCCCAGCCTATAGGCTCTTAACAAAGCCTGAGCAACTTCCTTCCATCTGCCGGGAATGTATGTATAGCCGCCATACCCATAACGACGATCTCCATCCCAATACTCTTTACTGTATTGTTTAGCGATTTTCATGCATTGCACTTTGTTATCAAGCATTCGTGCGAGATAGTCGCGCTTGGTTGCCTGATGCATTTCGGTCACGAAGTTCCTAAGTTGGCCCATACTTGTTAAGATTTTTTTCTTGACAAATTTTTTATCTAAATTAAATAGAAGAGAAAGTTGGAAAAATTATTCCACTTAACGCGACCCGAACTGACAACTACATTTCATTTAACCAAGACCATTTAGGCATTTTGGTAGGAATTGTCGAATGCGCCAAAGCGATTCTATTTTTTCGCAGTCTAGTTGAGTTTTGGCGCTTAGACCCTCTACGGCGAAGTGGATGCTTTTTTTGTACGTCAAAATTTTGTCATAAACTCTTTTTCGTTTATTTACATCCTCAGGTAATTGATACAGGCTGTAAGCGGCAAGCCCATCAATTTCAGATAGTTCACAGAGAGCCTGCTCCAAAATAAGTTGACTCCCTTTCATCGAGTACTCGGTTGAGCTTAACAGAAAATGCAAATTTTTCCGTTCACAATAATCCCTTATCACTAAATTCTGAACGTGCTGGGGTACACGATCACCCATAAAGGGGCGACTGAATATATAGCCGCGTACTTTAATCACTCTGTTTTTGGTTCTTGATAAGCCATGCCATTTCGAGAAGCGGCTCGTAATGTTACCGGCTCAAAAAATTCACCTAGTTTTTTGTCGCCGTATGGTGTGAAAACACTCTTAAACCTACAATTCATAGACCACCTACTTTCACTCTCTTGATTAATACGATTACCGTGAGGCAATGCTTGGTTAAATAATAGAACTTGTCCATATTTTAAATCCAACCACTTCACATCCTTCCGAATTGACTGGAATAAATTTTCGCTACTACTTCCAGCACGATTTACAAAATCCTTGTTGAGGTCAGTAGCGGCAGAGGGGGGCAAAATGTACATAGCCTTCGAACGGTAACAATCAACTAATGGAAGCCATACGACGACTTCGAACGGCGAATCACCCGACCAAGTATCAGCATGTACAGGCAACAATGAACTGCTGTCTTGAGGAAATTGGATGCTTAGATTAATCCTTAATTGCATGGATAGCTCATTGCCCACTAAATCTTCTAGGAAAGGTCGAGCTACTTTAAAATACATTTCCCGAAATTCTTCAATTGCATTGAATTCTCGAATGATTTTCATTCGAAATATGTTTAGCTGTTCAACTGGCAATCTTTGATGAATCTGGTTAAGTAAGTCTTCGGGACTCTCACCATTTTTACAGCCTATCGAATCATTAATCAAACGTACGAACTGACTTCGCATCCAATCTAGTGCAGCTTGATTAGCCACTGGGCGTATGATGTAGCCTTGCTCCAGATATTCATTTGTAAGTGCTTGCTCTGATTTAGTTAGAAACATATTTACTTTCAATCAACTTTGCTTTCATTGTTTTACAGAGAACCTCTTCCGTGAGGCCCCAATAATCTAGCAAGGTATCTTGGGTGCCATATTGTTCTGCGAATCGATCAGGGATTCCAATGCGCGTCAATTTGCCAACATGCGCAGACAATTCATCGCTGCAAAACTCCAGTACAGCACTACCCAATCCACCAATGCGGGAATGCTCTTCAACTGTAACTACTGCATCAACCTTGGGAAACCAACTCGACAGTGCTACGTGATCCAGGGGCTTGACGGTGTGCATATGCAATAAACCGCACTGGATGCCATCTTCTGATAATTTATCAATGGCCTTTAATGCAAGCTGTGTCATGACTCCGGTAGTAACGAAAAGGCCTGCTCCGGGCTCACACATCAGAATTCCCTTTCCAATTTGAAAGGCATGCTCCGGAAGGCTTACTACTGGGTCCCCTCCCTTCGCCAACCGAATGTACATTGGATGCGGCCATTCAAGACTGGCAGCCATCAAGCGGCTCATTTCTTGAGCATCACAAGGGGCAAGCACTGTCATGTTCGGCAAGGCTCGCATAATAGCAATATCTTCTACTGCCAAGTGAGTGGGGCCTAAAGGGGCGTATACACCGCCTCCACCACTTGCAATCAATCTCACCGGCAAGTCTTGCAAGCAGAGGTCTAGAGCAACCTGCTCATAACATCGACGAGAGAGAAACGTAGCAATGGTGTTTACGTAAGGAATAAACCCATTCAGCGCTAGCCCCGCTGCCATACCGATGATGTGCTGTTCACTGACCCCTTCCATAAAGAAGCGATCAGGAATATTTTTTTTCATTTCATCCAGTACCCCCGGCCCAAGGTCCGAACCAATAAACACAATTCGATTGTCCGTTTGTGCAAATTGGTAAACCAAATCTAAACTTGTTTTTCGCATCGATGTACTCGCTTGCTTGTTATTGAAGGCAGTCATTCATTGCAGCAATATCCTGCGATGTCAATCCAGACTTGTGATGCCACTCCGGCTTATTTTCAGCAAATGGAAATCCTTTGCCTTTTACGGTATGGCAAATGACGGCCGTTGGTTTCTCAGAGTCAAGAGGCAACCGCCTAAGCAAGCGCTCAAGAGCAGTAACGTCGTGTCCATCTACCTCTTCAACTGCAAAGCCAAAACTTCGCCATTTGTCTGTCAACGGTTCCAAATCCAAAACTTCTTTGGTTGGTCCGTAAGACTGCAATTTGTTATAGTCAATTAAAATAGTAAGCGCTGAAAGCTGATGTTTACTGGCTGACATGGCAGCCTCCCAAACTGAGCCTTCATTAATTTCGCCATCGCCAGCCACGACGACAACCCGGTAGGACTGTTTTCGTATTTTTGCAGCTAGGGCCATACCGACGGCCATGGACAATCCGTGTCCAAGCGCGCCTGTGGACGCCTCAACGCCTGGCAACTTGCCAAGTTCGGGGTGTCCTCCGAGTCGGGAAGTGGGGGAGCAAAATGTCAATAACTCTTCCTTGGGGAAAAATCCCTTATCCGCCAAGAAAGCATAAAGTGTTAGGCATCCATGACCCTTGCTCAGGATAAGCCGATCACGGTCGGCCCACAGTGGTTCCTCTGGTCTAAATCGCAGATATGAGTCATACAAAACACGCAGGATCTCTACTAGAGACATAGATGAGCCGAGGTGACCTCGACGCCCCCCTTCCAGGGCTCCAACGATACTGCGCCGAATCTGCTTAGATCTTTCATCCATCAACATTGACTAATTCCTTTACACTCTGTAACAGGGTTTTTGATTTTAAAAGTTGTTTGCTCCTCATCTCTGCAAACCCTTGACTTAACTGGTCTTCATGCAACTGGGATGTAGCAAGTGGTTTTAGATACTCGTTAAGGATGATTGCACACCATCTCAACCCGTAAATAGGAAGATACGCTTCCAAGCGTTGAGAATAAGTTATATCTTTTTTAAATAAGTCTAATGAGTTTTTTATCCATTCCTCACGCAAATCATCCGAGAGACTCATCCCTGGGTGCCAATAGAAATCAGAAACGAGCTTTACCGGGTCATCCCAACCAAAATACTCAAAGTCTATGAAGGTGACTCCCCCGTCTGCATCTCGCAATGCATTGTGTGATCCAAAGTCCGATGGACTTGGCATTTGTAGCGACCGTTCAAGCGGAACGTCGAACAACTGACCTGCTCGATCCTTTGCGATTCGCGTTGCGACTCTAAAGCAGGGAATAAATTCCTGATTCAAAAATTTCTTTAATGCTTCTGAATCAACTTTAAGTAACTTCTGAATCCGTTGTTGAATTTGCCTAACAACTTCAGAACCACTCAAACAAGCCTCAGAGGCTTCAGGAAACTGCTCGAACGCTTTAGACTCGCGGCCGTCAAAATATAAACGCCGGATGAACTCATATGCGCAATTTAGAAATTGTTCGTCAGGGGCGCCTATTGAATCACCCTCTACCCATTTAAATATACCCCAGCCAAGATTTTTATCAGCGACAACAGGAATCGCGACAGGATACATATGATTTATGAGTTCCTGACATGTTGCAAATTCAGTCTCAAGGCGTGGTCGCGAGTCCAACTGACGATCTGGATAAATCTTAAGAAAAAAGTTGCTCGCAAGATTACCTGTTAGCTTGTAAACAAGACTATTGCCACGGCCACGCCTATGTTCGACGTGTGAGATACCTAAATCTGGAAATACTACCCGGACAACATCACGAATCTCAGTCTCTGTCCATCCTCCATAGAGCTTTGATGTCAATTCTTGCCAAGATGAGACACAAGAAACATCGGAGTCAGAAATATTGATAGGAGATGGTCGGAATAATATTTTATTAACATCTGTAGGGAAGATTGGCGCTTCAAAGACTTCTCTGAGGTCATCAACAAAGTGCGTGCAGGCCAAGTCACGAATTTGTTGAATTTTTCCCTCGCGAGTTGATTCAAAAAAAACACTCTGTCTTTCAAGCAAAAATCCATTTTCTTGGAAGAATCCATTCTTTGCAAGCCAAGCCAGCGCTTGCTCACGAAGCGGGACTTGCTCTTCGTCAAAATGACCGAATTCTGATTTATGGCTTACGATGAATACATCATGACCACGCAATTTTGTCAGGCACAGAAACTCATAAAATCCAGGAAAAACTTCGGCCAGCAGCATATGCTTGCCATAGACTTTTCCTTGAAGTCGCCGCCAGGCAAAATCGCCATCAGGTGTTGCAAGAATTAGCGCCTTGGTGTTAACTTTTGAAGAAACAACTTGCTCATTCTTCATTAGGCCCATCAGAAGAGCGACTTCGCCAAAAGCGTGGTCATAACACGCAATTGTGTTATCGAAATCGACACCGATCCTGAACATTACTGCAAACTCAAGTTTTGCATGCGCTTAATATTAAAGTACCGTTCATCAGTCAGAGAATTCGGCAACAAACCTTGCTCCAAGGCTTTCTTCAAATCCTGACTCGCATCTGCAATTGTGTGCGATGGAATAAACCCCAGTTTGTCCGCTATTTTTTTGGAAGAAATATGATACGAGCGATTGTCATTAGTTGGTGTGGTAACCAACTTTACATCGCCCCCCATGACGGTTTGTACCGTTTGCGCCAGTTCTAGCACCGTCTGATTTTCTGTGCCTGCATTAAATATTTCGCCGGCTATCTTTTCCTTTGGGGCATTTAATAAGGCGAGATAAGCCTCCACCATATCAGCAATATGAATGTTCGGGCGTAGTTGGGCGCCGCCAAAAACGCTGATTTCACGCTTATGAAAGGCCAAATTCGTCAATATATTTACGACAACATCTAATCGCTGCCGCGGAGAATAGCCACAAACCGTCGCAGGACGTATGGTCACGGTTGTGAAATCATCAGACTGATATTTGGTGAGTAAGCTCTCGCAGTCAGCTTTAAATTTTGAATAGTCTGTTAACGGCTCTAGCTTCATACCTTCATGTACGTTCTGTTCCTGCTTAACACCATATACAGACGACGATGAGGCATAAACAAACCTCTTGATCCCTGAGTCACGACTGGCCTTCACAAGCGGCTCAAATGCATCCAAATTGATTGATTTACCTAAGTTCGGATTCAGTTCAAAGCTTGGATCGTTGGAAATGCACGCCAAATGAATCACAGCATCATGGTTAGGCAAGGTTTTACGAAGTAAAACTTCGTCTCGGATATCACCTTTAATAATATTTAATTTTGAGTGCGACTTAATTACCTCTTCGCCATAGATCATTAGGTCAAGTACTGTGACAGAGTACCCCTCCAGCAGGAGCCGCGGCACTAGTACGGCCCCAACGTAGCCTGCACCGCCAGTTATGTAAATTTTTTTCAACTGCTCTGTCATTTTTATTTCCAATTAATTTAAAGATATGAAAACTAATTTGCTCTCAGTCACTTGATTTAAGATATTTAAACCAGTCGCGTGTGGCTAGATCTATAGACTCAGGCGTCCATACAGGAGCATTGCGCCAATAGTTGATGCCTTCGAGTACTAATCCGACTCCCTTTTCAATCGGAATTTCCGGCGCCCATCCGATATCACGTGAGATCTCACTAATGTCAGCAAATGTGCAGTCAGGCTCACCTGGGCGTTTGGGAATGTGCACAACTTCCCCACCGAGCAAATCAGTCAACCGGTTCACCGACACAGTCTTACCGCTGCCAACGTTATATATTTTGCTAGTTTCGTCGCTATTGACTACCGCAACTAATGCAGCCGCGACATCGGTCACATAGGTAAAGTCTCGCGTTTGCGTTCCATCACCCACGACTGTAAACGGTTGCCCATTTATCTTCTGAGCCAGAAACACCCCCAGCACAGCGCCATAGGTACCTGCGGTTCTAGATCGGGGGCCATACACGTTGAAAAAACGTGTAGAGACCGCTGGTACCTTGTACACCTGCGCCCAATGCATAACCAACTCTTCTCCGATTCTCTTTGTAAGAGCGTAAGGATACTGGGGGCGAATGTCCGCACTCTCAGGTGTTGGATAGATGTCTGGAATGCCATAGCATGAGGAAGAAGCTGCATACACCAGCCTGGCTACACCTGCATTTGTTGTAGCCTGAAGCAAATTAAAGGTGCCGACCACATTGGCGTGGAAATACGGGTCAGGTTGCTGAATACTTGGCACGATGTCAGCAAGTGCAGCCAAATGGAAAACCCAGTCATTCTTTTGAAATTTCTGCACCCATGGGCCCGGAATTGAGAGATCACATTCATGCACATCAACCCTGCCCTTTACATGCTCCAGATTTTCTCGCCGTCCAGTACTGAAATTATCCAAGACAACAACTTCATGGCCTAATTGCAAAAGGGTATCAACGAGATGACTACCAATAAAACCAGCACCACCCGTTACTATTGCTCTCATTGGTTTTC
>Ga0214919_10003898_pt1 | contig 22170 bp, 14 predicted proteins | sample LL1503_MetaG_FD_177994 | JGI IMG/M metagenome (GOLD analysis project Ga0214919, IMG submission 177994) | Freshwater microbial communities from Lake Lanier, Atlanta, Georgia, United States - LL-1503 | ecosystem: Environmental > Aquatic > Freshwater > Lake | place: USA: Georgia | collected... | reverse complement strand
GCCTAAGGCCAGTTGCAGCCACAGCAGCACCAAGAGCACGATGTCACTGGTTTTGGAGTTGATACGGATGCGCTCATCGCCTAGTCTGCGTTGCAGGAGCATGCTCACACCGATAAAGCCCAAAACGCCAAAGGCGCCACCCGAGACCATGGCCATGATCTGCTTGCTGCCCGCAGTCATGAACGGTTCGTACAGAAAGTGGGGTGTCAACATGCCCAGCGTGTGTCCGCCTAGGAGGAACAACACACCGACGTGAAACAAATTACTGCCCAAGCGCAGCTGACCAGCGCGCAGCAACTGCGAGGAATCGCTCTTCCATGTGTACTGGTCGCGATCAAAGCGCAGCAGGCTGCCAAGCAGGAAGATGCTCAGGCAGATGTAGGGGTAGTAGCCGAACAAGAGGTTGTCAAGATAGGTCATATGCGTGCTCCCTGGGCATTGGGGCCCTTGGCAAAAACGGAGGCGGCGGTGACAGGCACCGGGTGGAGCGGCACCGCAGGTTTGCGAACAAAGTGGATCGGCTGGGTTTCACCCGGCTTGGACTGGCCCTTGGTGCTGCAGCCGTCAAAGGCTTCGGGCTCCTGCCAGACGTCGTCCATGGCCTCGTCGGCGACGATGGCCACGGCTTGCACGCGCTGTCCGCAAAGCTCCAGCACGGCGGCCACGGGCACCGCATAGGGACTTGCACGCTGCACCAGCGCACTGAAGATGGCAGTGAGGATGTGGGCCATCTCACCCAGAAACTCGGTCGCCAGTTGGGGGGGCTGGGTGGAGGCGAACTCCAGAACCACGCACAAGTGGTCGGGCAATTCTTCGGGCGCCATCATCAGGCCGGACTTTTCGTAGGTCTGCACCAAATCGACCATGGCCGGGCCCCGCTCGCGCGAATCGCCATGGATATGCTCGAACATGTGCAGCGAGGTGGCGCGTCCGCGGTCAAAGGTTTCTACATAGCGCGCTTCGACGTCCATGGGGTCCAAGCGCGTAAGTTCTGTTGCAAAAGCACGCAGCTCTTCGCGGCGCGCAGCAGGGATCACTGCTTCTTTGTCGATCGCGTCCAGCAGCTCGGGCAGATGGCTGCGCAGTTCGGTGTCTGGGTAGCCCATCAAAGCGCTGAGGGCACGCAGGGAATAACGGTTGTTCTTCATGGTGTGCTCGCCTTAAACGTAGGACTTGATGGGAATGGTGCGTGGCTTGGACCCGCCAAACAGGCTGGTCTCGGACGCACCATCCGAGCAACCATTGCCAAACGAGAAGCCACAGCCTCCGCGCAGGTCAAAGGCGTTTTCGGCGTATTCGCGGTGCGAACTGGGAATCACAAAGCGGTCTTCGTAGTTGGCGATGGCCATGGTCTGGTACATCTCCTCCACTTGGGCCACCGTTAATCCGACCTGTTCCAAAACAGCGAGGTTTTGCTCTTGGTCCACGTGCTTGCTGCGCTGGTAGGCGCGCATGGCCAGCATGCGTTCCAAGGCGCGCACCACGGGCCCGGTGTCGCCCGCAGTCAACAGATTGGCCAGGTACTGCACCGGAATGCGCATCTGTGTCAGATCTGGAATCTCACCAGTAACGCCAATGTGGCCCGCGTTGGCAGCCGAGTTAATGGGTGATAGCGGCGGCACGTACCAGACCATGGGCAAAGTGCGGTACTCGGGGTGCAGCGGCAAGGCCACTTTCCAGTCGACAGCCATCTTGTAGACCGGGCTGTTGCGCGCGCCAACCAGCCAGGATTCAGGGATTCCATCCAAGCGGGCTTGTGCAATGACTTTGGGGTCGTTGGGGTTGAGAAAGATGTCTAGTTGCGCCTGGTACAGGTCTTTCTCATGGACCACGCTGGCCGCCTCAGCAATCCGGTCTGCGTCATACAGCACCACACCCAGGTAGCGGATGCGGCCCACGCAGGTCTCGGAACAAACAGTCGGTTGTCCGGCTTCTATGCGCGGGTAACAAAAGATGCACTTCTCGGCCTTGCCGCTCTTCCAGTTGTAGTAAATCTTTTTGTACGGGCATCCAGAGACGCACATACGCCAGCCGCGGCACTTGTCCTGGTCGATCAAGACAATGCCGTCGTCTTCGCGCTTGTAGATCGATCCAGACGGGCAGGATGCCACGCAGGCTGGGTTCAGGCAGTGCTCACACAGGCGCGGCAGGTACATCATGAAGGTGTTTTCAAACTGGCCGACCATGTCTTTTTGCACCTGGTCAAAATTCGCCAGATTGGCGTCCTTGCTGCGCTTGCTAAATTCACCACCCAAAATTTCTTCCCAGTTGGGTCCCCAGACGATTTTTTCCATGCGTTTGCCCGTGATCAGACTGCGCGGACGGGCGGTGGGTGCGTGCTTGACCTCGGGCGCGGACTGCAGGTGTTCGTAGTCAAAGGTGTAGGGCTCGTAGTAGTCGTCGATCTGCGGCATGTTGGGGTTGGAGAAGATGCGCATGAGCAGCTTCCACTTGCCGCCTTGCTTGGGCTCGATAGAGCCATCGGCGTTGCGAATCCAGCCACCGTTCCACTTGTCCTGGTTTTCCCACTCCTTGGGGTAACCGATGCCGGGCTTGGTTTCGACGTTGTTAAACCAGGCGTACTCCATGCCGGGGCGGCTGGTCCAGACGTTTTTGCAGGTGACCGAACAAGTGTGGCAACCAATGCACTTGTCCAGGTTAAGCACCATGGCGATTTGGGCGCGTATTTTCATGGCTATTTTTCTCCTTAGGACTGGATAGTGGGGGCGGCTTCGCCATCGAGCCAGTCGACCTTGCGCATCTTGCGCACCACCACAAATTCGTCGCGGTTGGTACCGATGGTTCCGTAGTAGTTAAAGCCATAGCTGAACTGTGCGTAGCCACCGATCATGTGCGTGGGTTTGGTCACGATGCGGGTCACCGAGTTGTGAATCCCGCCACGGGTTCCAGTGATTTCCGCACCGGGGGTGTTGATAATTTTTTCCTGTGCGTGGTACATCAACACCATGCCCGGGTTCACCCGCTGGCTGACCACGGCACGGGCGGCAATCGCACCGTTGATATTGAAGAGCTCGACCCAATCGTTGTCCTCAATGCCTGCTACTTTGGCGTCGTCTTCACTGAGCCAGATTACCGGGCCACCGCGATTGAGCGTGAGCATCATCAGGTTGTCGGTGTAGGTGCTGTGAATGCCCCATTTCTGGTGCGGCGTAATGAAGTTCAAGGAGATTTCCTTGTTGCCGTTGGGCTTGCGCTCCATGATGCCGCTCACCGCCTTCAAGTCCACGGGTGGGCGGTATGTGCAAAGGCCTTCCCCGAAAGCAATCATCCACGGGTGATCCAAATAGAAGTGCTGCCGACCCGTCAGGGTGCGCCAAGGGATCATCTCGTGCACATTGGTGTAGCCGGCGTTGTAGCTCACGGTCTCACTCTCTATACCGCTCCACGTCGGGCTCGAAATAATCTTGCGCGGCTGCGCCTGGATGTCGCGAAAGCGGATTTTTTCGTCTTCGCGGTGGATAGCCAAGTGGGTATGGTCGCGTCCAGTGATCTTGCCCAGGGCTTCCCATGCCTTTACAGCCACGTGGCCGTTGGTCTCTGGGGCGAGTTGCAACACCACTTCGCAGGCATCGATATCGCTCTCAATCTTTGCCATACCCTTGGTCACGCCTTCGGCATGCACCTTGCCATTGAGTTCGGCCAGTTGTTTGACCTCGACCTTGGTATCCCAGCCAATGCCTTTGCCGCCATTGCCTGCCTTTTCCAACAGGGGGCCCAGCGCCGTAAAGCGCTTGAATGTATTGGGGTAGTCGCGCTCGATCACCGTGATCTGCGGCGCAGTCTTGCCCGGAATCAGCTCGCATTCGCCGCGTTTCCAGTCCTTCACGTCAAAGGGCTGGGCGAGTTCAGCCGGGGTGTCGTGCATCATCGGAGTCAACACCACTTCTTTTTCCACGCCCAAATGGCCGACGCAGACTTTGCTGTAGGCCTGTGCAAATCCCTTGTAGATTTCCCAGTCGCTCCTGCTTTGCCAGGCCGGATCCACCGCAGTGGACAGCGGGTGGATGAACGGATGCATGTCGCTGGTATTGAGGTCGTTCTTCTCGTACCAGGTGGCCGTGGGCAGCACGATATCGGAATACAGGCAGGTAGTGCTCATGCGGAAGTCCAAGGTAACCAGCAGGTCTAACTTGCCTTCGGGCGCGGCCTTATGCCATTGCACCTCTGCTGGTTTGGCATCGTCCGCCCCCAGATCCGCGCCCTGCACGCCGTGGGTGGTTCCCAGCAGGTGTTTCATAAAGTACTCATGGCCCTTGCCACTGGACCCGAGCAGGTTGGAGCGCCAGACAAACATATTGCGCGGCCAGTTGGCTGGATGGTCTGGGTCCTCGCAGCTCATCTTCAAAGAACCGTCCTTCAAGGACTTCACCACGTAGTCCTTGGGGTCCATGCCCACTGCCATGGCGTCTTTGACCACCTGGAAGGGGTTGGTCTGCAACTGCGGCGCGCTGGGTAGCCAGCCCATGCGCTCGGCACGCACGTTGTAGTCGATCAGGCTGCCGCCGTATTTGCTCTTGTCGGCCAAGGGAGAAAGAATTTCCTCCACACCCAGCTTTTCGTAGCGCCACTGGTCGGTGTGTGCGTAAAAGAAGCTTGTGCTGTTCATCTGCCGTGGCGGGCGCACCCAGTCCAACGCAAAGGCCAGCGCGGTCCAACCGGTTTGCGGGCGGAGTTTTTCTTGCCCCACATAGTGGGCCCAGCCGCCGCCACTCTTGCCGATGCAGCCGCACATCATCAGCATATTGATGATGCCGCGGTAGTTCATATCGCTGTGGTACCAGTGGTTCATGGCCGCGCCGATGATGACCATGGACTTGCCTTGGGTCTTGTCGGCGTTGTCAGCAAACTGGCGTGCCACGGCAATCACCTGGTCGCGTTTGACGCCGGTGATCTTTTCCTGCCAGGCGGGGGTGTAAGGCGTATCGTCGTCAAAACTGAGGGCGGCGTTTTCACCAGGTATGCCACGGGCCACGCCGTAATTTGCCACCGTCAGGTCAAACACCGTCGCAATCAGCGCCGTGCGAGCGTCACCGGCCTTGCCCAGCTTGATGCGACGCACCGGCACCTTGCGCACCAGAATGTCGTCAACCGCACCATCTTGCTTGTTGGCGCTGAAGTTGGGGGTGTCGATACCGCCGAAATACGGAAAGCCGACTTCACCAATCTCGTAATCAGCAGGCTCACCTGCGGCGCAGTCCTCCATCAAACTGAGCTTCAACTTGACCTTGCCATCGTGGCGCGCTTCCTTGTCCTCCAAATTCCACTTGCCCACATCAGCCCGCCCTTCAGCGCCCCAGCGAAAACCAATGGAGCCGTTGGGAACCACGATTTTGTCGGTCTCATCGAAGGCCAATGTCTTCCACTCGGGGTTGTTGTTTTGGCCGAGCTTGCCATTGAAGTCGCTAGCGCGAAGGTAGGCGCCAGGCACCAGCACCGTTCGGCCGTCTGGCAGCTTGCGCTCTTCCAGTTGCACCAGGTTGGGCATGTCGGTGAACCGGCGCACGTAGTCGTCAAAGTAGGCGCTGCGCTTCTCAAAGTAAAACTCTTTCAGGATCACGTGGCCCATAGCCATGGCCACGGCGGCGTCGGTGCCTTGCTTGGGGTGCATCCACAGATCGGCCAGCTTGCTGATCTCGGCGTAGTCGGGCGTGATGGCTACGGTCTTGGCGCCCTTGTAGCGCACCTCAGTAAAAAAGTGGGCATCCGGCGTGCGGGTCTGGGGCACGTTGGAACCCCAGGCAATGATGAAAGTCGAGTTGTACCAATCGGCTGACTCGGGCACATCGGTCTGCTCGCCCCAGACTTGGGGACTAGCAGGTGGCAGATCGCAATACCAGTCATAAAAGCTCATGCACACGCCGCCAATCAAGGACAGGTAGCGGCTGCCAGCGGCATAGCTCACCATGGACATGGCTGGGATGGGCGAGAAACCGATCACGCGGTCCGGGCCCCACTTCTTGGCCGTATAGACATTGGCCGCAGCAATCAGCTGATTGACCTCGTCCCAACTGCTGCGAACAAAGCCACCCAGGCCACGTTGCTTGACCCATTGGCTGCGCGCCGTTTCGCTCTCCACAATCGATGCCCAGGCGTTTACCGGGTCTTTGGCCACTACCAAAGCCGCGCGCCACTGTGTCAGCAGGCGGGCGCGGATCATGGGGTATTTGACGCGGTTGGCGCTGTACAAATACCAGGAATACGAAGCTCCGCGAGCACAACCACGCGGCTCATGGTTAGGCAGATCGGCACGGGTACGCGGGTAGTCGGTCTGCTGGGTTTCCCAGGTGACGATGCCGCCCTTGACGTAGATCTTCCACGAGCATGAGCCCGTGCAGTTCACGCCGTGGGTGCTGCGCACAATTTTGTCGTGCGCCCAGCGGTCGCGGTAAGCGTCTTCCCACGTGCGGTCCTCTGCGGTGGTCATGCCGTGACCATCAGAAAAACTCTCCTTTGGTGCTGAGAAGTGGCTCAGGCGGTCCAGAAAATGGCTCATTGATTACTCCGTTTTGAAAGTGTTGTGTTGGTTTGCCGGAGCGATCAGGGGTTTTTGATCTCGGACCCAGCGCGCAGATAAAACCACCAGTTCAGCACCAGACACAGGGCGTAAAAGGCGGCAAAGCCGTACATGGCAATTTGTGGTGTCCCGGCCTTGATCTGGGCACCAATTACCACGGGTGCGATAAACGCACCGTAGGCGGCGATGGCCGAGGTCCAACCCAACACAGGGCCTGCCTGCGAGCGATCAAAGATCACGCCTATGGTTCGGAAGGTGGAACCATTGCCGATACCACTGGCAGTAAACAGTACGATGAACAGCGCCATAAAGGGCATGAAATACTGCTCAGGAGTAGCCGAACCGTAGGCGAGCCACATCACATAGCCCACGGCCACTGAGGCCAAGACCATCACGGCCGAGATGGCTTGCGTAACGATGGATCCACCTATCTTGTCCGACACCCAACCGCCTATGGGACGCACGAGCGCGCCGACAAAGGGGCCAATCCAGGCATAGGTCAAGGCCGACGGGGCATGGGGGTTCTTCAGCGTGTGCTGCATCACGCCTGCCGCATCGGGCACATGGCTGATTCCGAAGATCACGGTAATGGACAGCGGCAGCGCCATCGAAAAACCAATAAAGGAACCAAAGGTCACGATATACAGCAGCGTGAGTGACCAGGTGTGTTTATTGCTAAAAATAGCGAACTGCTTGGCGATGTTTTCCTTCATGGCACCAAAGGCAGCCAAACGCATCACCATCAGTGTGGTGAAAACAATCAGTGGCATGGCAATCCACATATTGAGGATGCCAAGACCCGTGGGGGCGGGCAAATACAGATACAGGCCCAAACCGGCAGGGATGAAAGACAAGGTGTAGAGCCAGATGATCTTGAGGAAGGCAGCGAAGGTTCCACCGCTGTCGGGTGTCACCGTGTTCAGGTTGCTCATGCCAAAGTACGCCAGCACCGACAAGGGAATCAGCGACAACAACCAGGCAAAGCCGGCGTTCTGGATCCAGGTGGGAGTTCCCGCCGCGATCTTGCCCAGAATCCAGCCACTGTCTTTCACCAGCACCATCGAGTCGCCGCCCAGGCTGCCGAAGATGCTCAGCGTCATCACCAGCGGAATCACGATCTGCATGGTGGTAACGCCGAAGTTGCCCAGACCGGCATTCAGACCCAGTGCCGTACCCTGCAAGCGTTTAGGGAAAAACGTGCTGATGTTGGACATGGAGCTAGCAAAGTTGCCACCACCGACCCCCGACCACAGCGCCATGAGCTGAAAGCTCCACAAGGGCCACTCTGGATGTTGCAACACCACACCGGTACCCAACGCAGGCGCCAGCAGCATGGCCGTGGTCAGGAAGATGGTGTTGCGCCCGCCAGCCACCCGGATCAGGAAGGAAGCCGGGATGCGCATGGTGGCTCCGGCCAAGCCAGCTATTGCCGTGAGCGAGAAAAGCTCAGCCTGGGTAAATGGAAAACCCAGGTTCAGCATCTGTACGGTGATGATGCCCCACATGCCCCAGATCGCGAAACCACAGAGCAGCGCGGGCACTGAAATCCAAAGGTTGCGATAGGCTATTTTCTTACCCGTGTTTTCCCAAAATTGCTCATCCTCGGGGCGCCAATCGGAAATATCGACGCCGCTCTTTTTGTTGGGTTTCATGTGCTACTTTCGGTGAAAAAGGGGTTTAGATCTGTGGCTGCAAAGTGCGAGCGTTGCTGCCCATGACCAGGCGGCTGCGCACCTCGGTCCAGTACATCCACACCAGCGAAACCCAAACCACGCCGTACATCAGCATGAAAGCACTGGAGCGCACGCCGGTGATGTCCATGAGCACGCCGAACATGACGGGCAGCACAAAGCCGCCCAGGCCGCCGGCCAGCCCAACGATGCCGCTGATGGTTCCGATGTTGTGGGTGTAGTCGTCGCTGATGTACTTGAAGACGCTGGCCTTACCAAAGGCAAAGGCAATACCCAAGACAAACATCAGGCCCGTGAACAAATACACGTTCAACCCGATGTGAAACGTGGCCGGACCGGTCACCGTCATCACCGTGAAGTCGGTCTGCGGGTAGGACAATAGGAACAGGCAAATCCAGCTTACCCACAGCACCCACCACGTAACCGAATGGGCACCGTATTTGTCCGACAGAATGCCGCCAAAGGCGCGTAAAACACCCCCGGGTAGCGAGAAGCAGGCTGCCAGCAGTGCGGCCAGGCGGATGTCCAGACCAAATTCGCCCACGTAGTACTGCACCATCCACAAGGACATGGCTACATAGCCGCCAAAAACAATGCTGTAGTACTGGCAGTACTTGATGACCTTGGGGTCCTTCAGGGCCTTGAGCTGTTCCATGAACTTGACGTCGCTTGCCACTTGGTGGCTCGGGTCGGTATGGCTGAACATCCAAAACAACACCAAGGTTCCGAGCATGATGGCGGCGTAGACGTGGGGCACCACAGCCCAGCCAAAGGCCACCAACAGTACGGGCGCTAGAAATTTATTGACCGCCGCACCCGAGTTGCCGGCGCCGTAGACACCCATGGCCATACCCTGGCGGCTCTTAGGGAACCAGCGTGCCACATAGGGCGTGCCCACCGAAAAAGAGCCACCTGCCAAACCAACGAAAAGACCGATGGTGAGAAAGTGCCAGTAGGCTGTGGCATAGCCCATCATCCAGATGGCGGGCACGGTGGCGGCCATCAGGCAGGCCATGACTATGCGACCACCATACCGGTCGGTCCAGATGCCCAGCGGCACGCGAATCAGTGAACCCGTCAGCACCGGCATGGCAGTGAGCAGGCCGAACTGGGTGGAGTTGAGATCGAGCATCTTCTTGATCGGAATACCGATCACGCCGAACATCATCCAAACCATGAAGCAAACCGTAAAGGCAAGCGTGCTGACAATCAGCACCGACCAGGCTCTTTTGGAATCCTGAATTTGCGTAGGCATGCGCACTCCTGTTGTGATGGCATGACTGTCGGGTTTTCGTCTCGCGCTGAATATCCCTCGAAGGAATGCGTGCGTGCGTAAAAAAGAACTAGGGCAGCCGTGGCCGCCCTAGTTCTGAAGTAGTAGCAAGCCCAAAGACCCGCCAACTGTTGATCTGGCTCAAACCATGCCGCGTGCAGCGGCGTATACCGCAACCTGCACCCTGGATGTGAGGGCCAGCTTGCGAAAGATGTGCTGCACATGCACTTTGACGGTGGCCTCCGCAATAGCGAGTTCACGCGCAATCAGCTTGTTGCTGTCGCCGCGCGCAATCAGGCCCAAAATCTGGCGTTCGCGGCCTGAAAGCGATTCAAACGCGGCATCCTGCAAGTTTGGCAAGCGGGGAGGCTGGGCGACTAAGCTCTCGCAACCGGGGCCCTTGGCGCGAAAGGCGGTTACAAATTTCGTCATCATGTCCGGGCTGACGACACACTCACCGCCGAGCACTTTTTCAATGGAGTCGCACAACTGCTCCGTCTCCACAGTTTTGAGCAGATACCCGTCAGCCCCGGCGAGCATGGCGGCGGCCAGGTCGTCCTCGCTCTCGCTCACGGTCAGCATCAGAATGCACGCCGCCGGATAACTGTCCTTAAGCGCCCCAATGCCATCGACCCCTCGGACACCCGGCAAATGGTTGTCCAGCAGGATCACCTGGGGCCGCTCTGTGCGACAGCAGCGCAAGGCTTCGCCGATGTCACCAGCCTGTCCAGCGATAGCGAAGCGTCCGTCTTGCGACAGGAGGGAAACCAGGCCCCGTCGAAACAGCGTGTGGTCGTCAACGACCAGCAATTGAATGGGATTCATGCCTGGTATTGTCGGGCGCTAAGGTTCAGGCAGCACGGTCCAGAGCGGCAAGCGCTTGGGCGTCCAGGTTCATGCTCCCGCCGTTGACACCCGATACGGGGTGCGCTGGCAAGGTCAGAACCACGCGGGTGCCCTCCCCCAGCACCGACTGCACCAGCACGGTGGCGCCGATGCGTGCGGCGCGCTCCTGCATGATTTGCATGCCGACGTGGGTGGTTTGGCCCTGCGGGCTCATGGCGCGAAAACCGCAGCCATCGTCACGCACCTCAAAACACCACTCAGCGCCCTTGGATACTTCCAAAAAGACACGGGTGGCCTTGGAATGCTTGCGCACATTGGACAGCGCCTCCTGCATCACGTGTAAGACCTGAACCTGCACGTCGGCTGGCAGCGGCAAGCCTTCGCCATTGACGTGCAATTGCGTTGGCAAACCGGTCTGGTGTTTGAACTTTTGCAAGGTTTCCTGCAGCGCGGCCTCAATGTCCACGGTATTGGTTCGGGTGCGAAAGTGCAGCAGCAACTCACGCACGTCATTGATACTTTCCCGCAGCCCCGTGTCAAGCTCGTCCAAGGCGGTTTTTACATTTTCGGGCTGCGCGTTGCGTGACGCCGTGCGCAGAAGTTGGACCTGAATCTTTAGAAATGACAGGGACTGCGCAATGGAGTCGTGCAGCTCACGTGCCAATAGCGCCCGTTCCTCGCCCACGGCGGCTTCGCGTTCCAGCGCGGCTGCGCGCAAGCTCTCCAAGCCACTGGCCAGGTGGCTGGCCAGTGCATCGAGCAAATCGGTCTCCTGCGGGCTCAGTTGCACCCCACTGCGAAAAAACAGGTCGATTTCCCCAAGTAGGCGGTTTTGCAACCTGACGGGAACGCTGACCACGTTCACAAAGCCCGCACGCGCACACGCGCGCATGGGCGAGTCTTCGTGTTCGACGATCGGGATCACGCGGGTTCGTGCATCAAATTTCAGGTTGCCGCAGGCACAGGCACCGGCTAACAGACTTCGTTCCGAATCCAACATATCCTGCGGGAAACAATCCGACGCAAGCATCAGGTAGCGCTGATTGGCCTCATCGGACCAACGAACCACCGCAGCGTCCGCACCTACCACCACGCGCACGCGCTTGGCAAACCCACGCGATAGCTCTTCGATACTGGCCGCGCTGGCAGAGAATGCGCTGATTTCATACAACGATTCCAGACGCGCGCGCTGCGCCTCAATGTGTTCGGTCTTGATCTTTACCTGGGCTTCCAACCCTTCATACAGGCCTTGTAGCTCGGAGGCCATTCCGTTGAAGCCACTGGCCACTTGACCAAACTCGTCATCCGAATCCACGTCCACGCGTGCAGCGAAATTGCCATTTTGAATGCTACGTAGCGCCCGCTGCAAATTTGCCAGCGGATTGATCACGTACTGGTAACCCGTGTAGAGCATGACCACCGATCCGGCAATCGCCAGCGCCATCATGACAAACTGGAAAAGATTGAGAATCGCAGTCAGCCTCGCGAGCTGCTGCTCGATGGCGGTCACCAAACCGTCCACCGCAGCCACGGTCTGAGATGTTGCAAGCAGCGCCTGATCGATGTCGGGTGAATCGCTCCCTAGCCAGATAGACCGGTTGCTTGCCCAGTGCGCCTGAACGCTGCGAAAGCGGGCATTCACCTCATCGTTCATTGGCATGAAGAGCGGTCTGCCTGGATCACCGGTTTTCAAAAGTGCAAGCCCTTTGCTGAACTCATCGACCAGGTCGGCAACCGCTGGCTCCGAATGCTTTGACTGCGCAGTGCTGTTGAGTCTCCACATCTGCATGCGCATGCGTCCGGCCTCGTTAACTGCCGCAGCGCCACCCTCGAGCTGCCAAGTCACCCACAGTGTCAGTCCGATGGACAGCAGTGCAACGGTGAGTAATACAGCGCCAATGGTGACCAGTTTGGTCGAGAGTGAGTTCTTGCTCGGCATGGCCATAGATTAACCGCCACCAGCGCCAGGTAGGAAATCATTGCGCAACAAGGTTCGGGCGGCCACCACGCCTAGTGCTGCCACACCGATATTCCTGTGGCCGCTAAACCTTCAAGCGCAACGGCTCCTAAACCTGGCGCACCGCGCGCCTTGAGTTAGAGGACGCGCGCCTTGGCCGCCGCATACTGGCGCTTGAGCTGCGCCACAAAGTCGGCAGTGGTCTGCACCTGGTGGACGGCGCCAATGCCCTGGCCGCAACCCCAGATGTCTTTCCAGGCCTTGGTTTTGTCGCCGCCGAAATTCATTTTGGTGGGGTCGCTCTCGGGCAAATTGGCGGGGTCCATGCCGGCGTTACGAATGCTGGGGGCCAAATAGTTGCCGTGCACCCCGGTAAACAGGTTGCTGTAGACGATGTCGTCCGAATTGCTGTCGACAATGCTTTGCTTGTAGGCCTCAGACGCACGCGCCTCCTGGGTGGCAATAAAGGCCGAACCGATATAGGCAAAGTCCGCTCCCATAGCCTGCGCGGCCAGCACCGCGTCGCCAGTGGCAATCGAGCCGCTCAGCGCCAAGGGGCCGTCAAACCACTGGCGGATTTCTTGAATCAGGGCAAACGGACTTTTCACACCTGCGTGGCCCCCGGCGCCTGCGGCCACCGCGATCAGGCCATCGGCGCCTTTTTCAATCGCCTTGTGAGCGTGCTTGTTATTGATGATGTCGTGCAGCACCACGCCGCCATACGAGTGGGCTGCGGCGTTGATGTCCTCACGCGCGCCCAGGCTGGTGATGATGATGGGCACCTTGTACTTCACACACAGGGCCATGTCGTGTTCCAGTCGGTCGCTGCTCTTGTGCACGATTTGGTTGATAGCAAAAGGCGCGGCGGGCTGGTCGGGGTGCGCCAGGTTGTAGGCGGCCAGGGTTTCGGTGATTTCGATCAGCCACTCTTCCAGCTGCTGGGCCGGGCGGGCATTGAGCGCGGGCATGGAACCGACCACACCGGCAATACACTGCGCAATAACGAGCTGGGGTGTGCTGATGATGAACAGAGGCGCGCCGATTACCGGGAACGGCAGGTGCGCCAGGGCGGCAGGGAGTTTGGACATGGCGGGCTGGTATGGCAGAGAGATTAAAAAGCGTCCAGGGCCAGAGCGGTCACGCTCTGGGCGCCTTCGACAATGCTGTCACGCAGGCCCTGGGCCTTGGTGAGGATGTGGTCGGCATAGAAACGCGCTGTTACCACTTTGGCCTGCATGAAGGCCAGGTCTTTTCCGTCGGCCACGGCTTGCTGCGCCACCAACAAGGCGCGTGCCATTTGCCAGCCGGCCATCACATTGCCCGCCAGCATCAGGTAGGGCACGCTGCCCGAGAACACGGCGTTGGGGCTGGCCTTGGTGTTACCGGCCACGAACCCAATCACGTCCACCAAGGCAGCACGCGCAGTGTCCAGGCGCTGAGCCACAGCCAGGGCGTCTGGGGTGCCACTGGAGCGCAGATCAGCCACCGTGCCCGCAATTTGCGCCGCAATTGCTTTGGCCGCCTGGCCGCCGTCGCGCGAGGTTTTGCGACCCACCAAGTCATTGGCTTGGATGGCCGTCGTGCCTTCGTAGATGGTCAAAATCTTGGCATCGCGGTAGTACTGGGCAACACCGGTTTCCTCGATAAAGCCCATGCCGCCGTGCACCTGCACCGCGAGAGAGGTGACTTCCAGGCTCATCTCGGTGCTAAAGCCCTTGATCAACGGCACCATGAACTCGTAAAAAGTCTGGTGCTCTTTGCGCGCCTGCGCATCCGGGTGGTGGTGGGCCACGTCAAAGGCGGACGCCGCCACACTGGCCAGCGCGCGGCAGCCTTGCACATAAGCGCGCATGGTCATGAGCATGCGGCGCACGTCGGGGTGGTGGATGATGGGTGCGCTGGCGTTCATGGAGCCGTCCACCGGGCGGCTTTGCACCCGTTCGCGGGCAAAGCTGGCGGCTTTTTGGTAGGCGCGTTCGGCAATCGCAATGCCCTGCACGCCCACGCCATAGCGGGCTGCATTCATCATGATGAACATGTATTCCAGGCCACGATTTTCCTGGCCTACGAGATAACCCACTGCGCCACCGTGATCGCCGTACTGCAACACCGCGGTTGCGCTGGCCTTGATGCCCATCTTGTGCTCGATGCTGACGCAGTGCACGTCGTTGCGCGCGCCCAGTGAACCGTCTGCATTTACCAGAAACTTGGGCACCACAAACAGGCTGATGCCCTTGACACCTTCCGGCGCACCCTGCACGCGGGCCAGCACCAGATGGACGATGTTGTCGGCCATGTCGTGCTCACCCCAGGTGATGTAAATCTTGGTGCCAAACACCTTGAAGGTGCCGTCAGGCTGCGGCTCAGAGCGGGTGCGCACCATGGCCAGGTCGCTGCCGGCCTGGGGCTCGGTCAGGTTCATGGTGCCGGTCCATTCGCCGCTGACCAGCTTTTCCAGGTAGGTGGCTTTGAGTTCGTCCGAGCCTGCGGTCAACAGCGCCTCAATGGCGCCGTCACTGAGCAAGGGGCACAGCGCAAAGCTCATATTGGCCGAGTTTTGCATCTCACCACAGACCGATCCAATGGTTTTGGGCAGGCCCTGGCCGCCAAACGCGGTCGGGTGTTGCAGGCCTTGCCAGCCGCCTTCAGCGAACAACTTGAACGCTTCTTTGAAGCCAGGCGTGGCCGTGACCACACCGTCTTTCCAGCTGGTGGGGTTTTGGTCACCGGCCCAGTTCAGGGGCGACAACACGCCTTCGTTGAATTTGGCCGACTCTTCCAATACCGCCTGTGCCGTGTCCAGATCCGCGTCCTCGAACCCGGGCAATTGGGCAATATGGGCGATGCCAGCCAGGTGCTCGATGTTGAACAGCATGTCTTTGACAGGGGCGATATAGCTCATGGTGGGCTTTCAAAAAAGCAATAGCAAAACGAAGGAAAAAACGAAAAAGACAGGACGAAAAAAAGGCACCTCGCGGTGCCTCTTTTGGCCGATTACAGGGCGGCGACGAGCGCTGGAACCGCCACAAACAAGTCGGCCTCCAGGCCGTAGTCGGCCACGCTGAAGATAGGGGCCTCGGCGTCCTTGTTGATGGCCACGATGACTTTGCTGTCCTTCATGCCGGCCAGGTGCTGGATGGCACCGCTGATGCCACAAGCTACATACAGCTGGGGGGCGACGATCTTGCCGGTTTGGCCGACCTGCCAGTCGTTGGGCGCATAGCCCGCGTCCACCGCAGCGCGGCTGGCGCCCATGGCTGCGCCTAGCTTGTCGGCCAGCGGCGTCATGATTTCCATGAACTTTTCGCTCGACCCCAAAGCCCGGCCGCCCGATACGATGATCTTGGCGGCGGTTAACTCGGGGCGGTCGTTCTTGGCGATTTCGGAGCGCAGAAAGCCCACGTCGGTGCTGTCGCTGGCGGCGGCCGGCGTTTCCACGCTGGCGCTGCCGCCGGTGCTGGCTGCGGCGTCAAAGCCGGTGGTACGCACAGTGATGACCTTGATGGCGTCCTTGCTTTGCACCGTGGCAATGGCGTTGCCTGCATAAATAGGACGCTCGAAGGTATCGGGGTTGTCGACCTTGGTGATGTCCGAGATCTGGCCCACATCGAGCTTGGCGGCTACGCGGGGCGCGATGTTTTTGCCATAGGCCGTGGCCGGAAACAGCAGGTGGCTGTAGCCCGATGCCAGGGCGACCACCTGGGCGGTCACATTCTCGGCCAGACCGTGGGCCAGCCCGGCGCTTTCGACGTGGATGACTTTGGCCACACCGACGATGTGGGCGGCGGCAGCGGCAGCGGCGCCCGCGTTGTGACCAGCCACCAACACGTGGACGTCACCACCGCACTGGGCAGCGGCGGTGATGGTGTTGAGGGTCGAGGGCTTGATGCTGCTGTTGTCGTGTTCAGCGATGACGAGGGAGCTCATGGAAATATCCTTTACTAAATTCAGATGACCTTGGCGTCGTTCTTGAGCTTGTCCACCAGGGCGGCAACGTCGGCCACCTTGATGCCAGCGGCGCGGGCGGCGGGCTCAACCACCTTGAGCGTTTTGATGCGGGGGCTCACATCCACACCCAGGTCGGCGGGGGTGAAGGTGTCGAGCTGCTTTTTCTTGGCCTTCATGATGTTGGGCAAGGTGACGTAGCGCGGTTCGTTGAGACGCAGGTCGGTGGTGATGATGGCGGGCAAGTTCAGACTCAGGGTCTCGGAGCCACCGTCCACTTCGCGGGTGACCTGGACTTTGCCATCGGCCACTTCCACCTTGCTCGCGAAGGTGGCTTGGGGGCGGTCGCACAGGGCAGCGAGCATCTGGCCGGTCTGGTTGCAGTCGTCGTCAATGGCTTGTTTGCCCAAAATCACCAGGCCGGGCTGCTCTTTGTCCATCAGCGCCTTGAGCAGCTTGGCCACGGCCAGCGGCTGCAGCTCTTCGCTGGTCTCGACCAAAATGGCACGGTCGGCGCCAATGGCCATAGCGGTGCGCAGGGTCTCGGTGCACTGGGTCACGCCGCACGATACCGCGATGACTTCGGTGGCCACGCCCTTTTCTTTCAAGCGCACGGCTTCTTCGATGGCGATTTCGTCAAACGGGTTCATGCTCATCTTGACGTTGGCAATGTCCACGCCACTGCCGTCGGATTTGACGCGCACCTTAACGTTGTAGTCGACCACACGTTTTACGGGTACCAAAACTTTCATAACTGCCACTCCAGAGAATAAAAAAAGGCACTTCAGGTCCGCAAGGACCTTACGTGCACGTCAACTCTAGATTCTATGCCCGCCCTGCTAGCCAGAGACTTACAGGCGGTCCAAGAATAAAAAGAACGATCGTGCTTTTTTAATTCTAACCTCGACCCGACCGTGGCGTGGCCGCTTAGCGACAGGTCTTGTAGCGAGGGCGACAGCCCTGGCCCGGCGCTATTCGCGAGGTTTGGAAAACTCCAGCACACCGTCTTGCAGCCTGCCAAAGCGCAGGTCCACCAGGTCGCTCAGGTAGTTCTGGTTCAGCCGCCATGGCGTGCTGCTGCCCTGCACCGGGAACTGGCCGAGCGAACGCTGGATGTAGCCGGAGCTAAAGTCCACCCACGGCTGGGCCTGCACATCGGCTCCGGGCAGATGGGGCGTGCAAACCCCAATGCCGCGACCTTTCATATGGCGCATCAGGCGGCAGACAAAGGCGCCCGTCAGATCGCTCTTGAGCGTCCAGGACGCGTTGGTGTAGCCAAATACATACGCCAGGTTGGGCACGCCCGCGAGCATCATGCCTTTGTAGCTCATGGTCTTGCCGATCTCCAGGGGCGTGCCGTCCACCTGGAGCGCCATGCCACCAAAGCCGAGCAAGTCGAGTCCCGTAGCGGTGACCACCAGGTCGGCTTCGAGCAAGGCGCCCGAGCCCAAGCGAATGCCTTGGAGCTCGAAAGCATGCACGGTGTCGGTCACGACATGGACCTTGCCCCTGCGGATGGCCTTGAACAAATCACCGTCAGGCACCAGACAAATGCGCTGGTCCCAGGGCTTGTAGCGTGGCGTGAAATGGGTTAGCACGTCAAATGCCTTGGGTAAGGCCGCCACCACGGCGTCAACAATGCGCGCTTTGACGCGGTCTGGCCTGCGCTTGGCAAGACCATAAAAGAACAGCCCAAGGGCTACGTTCTTCCAGCGCGTAAGCCCATAGGCCAGCCGTTCTGGCAGCACCTTGCGCAGCGCGTCGGCCAGTGCGTCGCGGCGCGGGCGCGCCACGACGTAGGTGGGGGAACGCTGCAGCATGGTTACCTGCGCGGCCTCTTGGGCCATGGCAGGCACCAGCGTCATGGCGGTGGCACCGCTGCCGATGACCACCACGCGCTGGCCGCGGTAGTCCAGGTCGCTAGGCCAGTCTTGCGGATGGACTACGCGCCCCTTGAACTGTTTGAGACCCGGAAAATCGGGGGTGTAGCCGTGGGCGTAGTTGTAATAGCCGCTGCACACCCACAAGAAATTGCAGCTCAGTTGCAGCCGCTCTTTGGCCGGTCCGCGCTCCACGGTCAGCAGCCAGCGTGCCTGCGGGCTGGACCATGCAGCCCCCACCACGCGGTGGCCCAGACGGATGTGCGGCAGCAGCCCGTGTTCCTGCGCGGTGTCCAGGATGTATTGCAGGATGGACGGCCCGTCTGCAATCGCCTGGCCGTCTGTCCAAGGCTTAAACGCGTAGCCCAGGGTGTGCATGTCCGAGTCCGAGCGCACGCCGGGGTAGCGAAACAGATCCCAGGTGCCACCCAAACGCTCACGACCTTCCAGAATGGCAAAGCGCTGACCGGGGCAGCGCTGCTGCAAATGCACCGCGCTGCCAATGCCCGACAAGCCCGCGCCAATGATCAGGGTGTCAAAGTGTTCTAGGCTCATGCAACAAATATACGTGCCAGCCGACCCATGGAGCACCAATACAAGTCCCGCTCCCAGCCCACGCTGGGAAACACCACGCCTTGGGTAATGCCTCCGCTGCGAACCCGGGCGCGCTCGCTACCCGTCTCCACGTCAAGCAGCACCACTTCTTCGCCCCAGCGGCGGTAGTCGTTGACCATCAGCTCTCCAGTCTGCGGGTACAGCAGCAGGTGGCTGGCCACGCCAAAGTCGGGCTTGGTCCATAAAGGTTCCAGCGTATGGTCAGCGCCTATGCGCCAGGCGCGCAAGACCTTGTTGGCCGAATCAAAGGCGACCACGATGCACCGCTGCAAATCCACCAGCGGCGGGTTGGTGATGCTGCCGCCGGGCAGGCCGCTGATTTCGATGTGTGCATGGTCACGCGCGTCGCTAAGCGAGACGCGCAGCAGCCGGTTGGCGCTGGGACGCACGCCCGCACCCAGCATGTTGATACGGTAGCGGTGCAGGCCGTTGTCCATGAACCAGGCGCTCTGGCCATCCAGCACCACATCCCAGCCGTAACTCTGGGCGTTGGCGCCAATGTAGTCCCACTGCCAATCCTGGTCCAGGCGCAGCGTTTGCGCCGCGTCATCCCAGTGGTAACGAAAAATGCTGCGCACCCCCACCACGTAGACGGTATTACCCAGCGCGCTCAGGCGGGCGATGGACGGCTCCGGGCAGATCACTGGCGCACAGGCCGGGCGCAGCGTCTCGGGGTCTATGACGCTCAGACTGGCGGCGTAGGTATCAGACAGGTTTTTAGCGACGATCAGTCCATTGTCCAGAATGACAAAGGAGTTGTAGGGCTGCGCAACGGGCAGTTCCAGCGACGCTTTCAGGGCGCAGGCGCGGTCCAGACGGTGCGCGTAGCGGCCGTAAACCACGTAAATGTCGCCATTGCGGTGAATCGCCATGCCGCCGGGCCACATAGGGCCCCCGGGCAGGCGCGGTGAACGTTTGCGGGTTTGCAAGCTGTGCGGGTCTATCAACTCCACGCACGAAGTCGTGGCCAGGCCCAGATTGGAGCGCAGCGCTGAATGCGTGAGCAAATACACCTCGCCCGGGTCGCCAAGTACCGTCATGGTCGACAACAGCGTGTTGCGCGTCACACAGGCCAATTTTTCCCCGGGCTGCAGGTTCAGGGCGGACTCGGCATGGGCGGCTTGCAGGCGCTGCGGCCCACCATCCTCGCCTGGCCAAGGGCTAGGGTAGTAGCCGCTGCTCACGTGCGGCGGCGACGACGCATGACCCACCAGGCCAGCAGCGCCAGCAAACCAATCAGCACCGCTGCGGCTTGCTGGCCGTACACCGGCACCCAGTAGCGCCAAATGGCATTGATGAACACCTGCTTTTGCGGCGTGTAGCCATCGGGCATGGGCAGCACTTGGTTGGTTTTTTCGTAGTGAGCGTAGTCCACCTGCATCGCGGCAAAATCCTGCGGCAGCTTGGCACTCAGGTCCTGGGTTTCGCCGGGGTCGGTGGCCAGATCGTACAAATGCCACACGCCATCGCCCAAGGGCGGCATGTTGCGCACCAGCTTCAGGCTGCCCTTGAACAGGGCCGCGTTGCCTGATAGTTCATAGCCCAGCGGCTGGTCGGGCCCGCGCACCGCGCCAATGCTGCCCTGCAGCAATCCCAGCAGGCTGTGGCCGACCAGCGGCTCCACCACCGCACCCTTGTAACTGGCGCCCGGCGCCTCGATGTGCGCCAGCTCTAACAGCGTGGGCGCGATGTCGGTCACATGGGTCAGGGCACTTTGCACCAGGTTGCCCTGGCGTACAGCGGGACCGGCAATAAGCATGGGGCTGCGGATACCACCCTCGCCCGACCAAAATTTATAGGTGTACAGGGGCGAAGCCGAGGCGCTGGCCCAGCCGGGGCCAGGAATACCGTAAGTGCCCTTGGCACCCAGGGTTTCGGTATCTTGCTTGTAGTGAAACCACAGCCAGGGTTGGGCCTCGTGGTAGTCCGATCCCTCGGGCCCGTTGTCTGACAGGAAGACAAACACCGTGTTGTCGTACTGACCCGTTTGTTTGAGGTGGTCCACCAACCGCCCCACGTGGTGATCCATTGCTGAGGCCATGGCGGCGTAGACCTCCATCTGGCGCTCCATGTGCAGACGGTCTTTCTCGGGCAGTGCGTTCCAGTCTTCGGTCGTAGACATGGTGGTCATGGTGGTGCCCTTGGGCACGATACCCAGGGCAATGGCCCGCGCCAGACGCTGCTGGCGCAAAGCGGTCCAGCCCTCGCGGTACCGCCCTTTGTATTTGTCCACATAGGCCTTGGGCGCCTGCACCGGCACATGGTTGGCCTGAAAGCCCACGTACGCAAAAAACGGCTGCTGCGTGCGGGTGTCGGCGTCGATATAGCCGATGGTGCGGTCCACGAAATACTCCGAAGAATAGTACTCAGCGGGCATGGTGGCCGTTTTTCCGTCTTCAAACCAATACACCTTCGGCACATGTGGCAGGTATTGCTTGGAAGGCTCCCAGTTGTCCGATCCGGTGTCGCCCTGCACGATGGACTTGTCAAAACCGCGCCGGTTGGGCAAGTTGTAGGGTTCGGAGCCCACGTTCCATTTGCCCGCAATGTAGGTGCGGTAGCCGCTGTCCTGCAAACGGGACGCCACAGTCACCACATTGGGTGCCAAAGAGCCTTGGTAGCCCGGTTTGCCCACGTGTTCGCCGGGCATGGCCTCGCGCAGATTTCCCACGCCATTGCGGTGGTTGTCCACGCCCGTGAGCAGCATGGAGCGTGTGGGCGAGCACGAGGCGGCCACATGAAAGTTAGAGAACCGCATGCCGCGCCTGGCCAGCGCATCCAGATGGGGGGTATCGATTTCGCCGCCAAAGGCGCCCAGGTCGGTAAAGCCCCAGTCGTCGGCCACCAACACCACAATGTTGGGGCGCTGGGGCGCGGCTGCCACCACCGGGCTTGCCGCAAGGGTCCAACTGCCCAAGCCCAAGCCCACAAGCAGTGCGCTAGCAGACACCAAAGCCTTTGTCCTTTTATTCATCCCCAGCCCCCCCTCAAGTTTTCGACACAAGAATGCCGTTTCGCAGAACACCATACACTGCTGTACTTTTTCAATGTAGCACGCCAACCGAACATCGACTAACCCGACTATCCGCTGGGTGACAATGGTTCCCTTGGAAACCCGAATAAAAACCACCCTAATGGCTCCCAACACAACAAATGAACCGCAAGCCGCTCGTAGCGCCGCCGCGCGCCTGAAACGCGAGGATTGGCTGGACGCGGCTTTTGACGCCGCCGTGGAGCACGGCTTTGACGGCGTACGGGTACTCGTGTTAGCGGATACCTTGGGCGTGACGCGCGGCAGCTTCTACTGGCATTTCAAAGACCACGCTGACCTGATGGTCGCGCTGCTGGAACGCTGGCGCTGCTCCGAGCTGGCCGGCAACCTGCGCCTGCAGCAACCCGCCAGCGCCGACCCGGTGCAAGACCTGGAA
>Ga0214919_10003897_pt1 | contig 22178 bp, 16 predicted proteins | sample LL1503_MetaG_FD_177994 | JGI IMG/M metagenome (GOLD analysis project Ga0214919, IMG submission 177994) | Freshwater microbial communities from Lake Lanier, Atlanta, Georgia, United States - LL-1503 | ecosystem: Environmental > Aquatic > Freshwater > Lake | place: USA: Georgia | collected... | reverse complement strand
TGCTGTTTTACAATCATGTAAGATGCGAAGCCATTTGTGCTTTTGATAATAAACGCGGTGCTGAAATGTGTGATATGTCTGAAAAGATTGGGCTGTATAAAGCGTGAAGCTTAGCGACCGTGAAGCACGAAGTGCGACCATGAAGCTTAGCGATGAGCTTGGTAAAAGTTTTATGAACAAAACAAAATAATATAAAAAATTGAACTTTTTATATTATTAGTAGGCAAAAGTATAAAATGAATCTAGAATTAAAAATGTCAACTGAAGAACAAACTAAAATTGCGGAACAACCCAAAAAGAGGGTTTATAAAAAGAAGGTGGTCATTGAAGACGCCGTAACGGAAGCAGTCATTGCCGAAAAAAAACCAAAAAGACAAACAAAACCCAAGGCAACTGCAAAAGAAGAACCCATGAATACAACCAAACAATTGGAAGAAATCATCATGAGCGAAGAAAAAATCAATTTGGAAATTAAGAAAATGGTGGAGGAGAATATGAAGAACCCCGACAATGAAGTATTGGCGCATTTGGGACAATACGTTGAAGAACCGTTCAAAATCATCGAGTCTTATTTTGACGGTCAGCATTCTTCTTGTCTGGTTCGCCATCAATTGGAATCGTACAACGATTGCATCCACCGTCAAATCCCCCAAACCATCCAGATGTTTAATCCTGTGATGGTTCGCTCAGACAAGGATATTTTGCCGAATTCGGACAAGTACTCACTGGAGGTTGAAATCACATTCACCAATTTGAAATTGTATCCTCCTCAAATTTACGAGAACAATGGCGCAACCAAATTGATGATGCCGAACGAAGCCAAGTTGCGAAATGTCACCTACGCGTCCAATATGACCATTGACATAAACATCACGTATCACGTTCGCGACAGTGTGGATATTGAAAAGCCCCGTTCAATCACCAGCGTGATACCAAAAGTCAGTATTGGAAAATTCCCAATCATGGTCAAATCATCCATCTGTGTTCTGACCCAGAACAACCACATCAATCCGGTTTCGGTCGGCGAATGCACATTTGACCACGGCGGATATTTCATCATCAAAGGTTCTGAAAAAACCGTTTTGCAACAGGAGCGCGCTGCGCAAAACACAGTTTACTGCTACGACGGCAAGAACACATCCAAATGCAGTTGGTATGCGGAAATCAAATCGGTTCCCGACTACAAGTGCATTTCGCCCAAACAAGTGGAGATTGAGGTCGCAAGCAAGAATAACGGATACGGTCATCCACTGAAGGTGGTGATTCCCCGCGTTCGCGAATCGATTGATTTGTTTGTCTTGTTTCGCGCACTCGGTGTAACATCCGACAAACAAATATGTGAATACATATTGCTGGACATAGATAGTAGTATGCACACAGACATTTTGGAATTCCTGAACGCGTCTATCATTGAAGCAAACCACAATATGACAAAGGAGGATGCGCTCAAGCACATAACCACCTACGTGGCATTTACACCGATGAATATGGACAAGGAACAGGGTTCTAAGAAGAAGCGTGATTTCACCAATGACGTATTGAGCAACGACTTGTTTCCTCACTGCAAAACTCCTGAACAAAAGATTTATTTCCTGGGTTATATGGCGAACAAAGTGATACAGACCGCGCTCGGATGGATTAAACCGTCAGACCGCGACTCCTATGTGAATAAACGCATTGATATGACCGGGACCCTTTTGAACAATTTGTTCCGCAACTATTTCAACAAGTTGGTGAAGGAGATGCAGAAACACATTATCAAGGAAATCAATGGCGGTTCGTGGCGTTCTGCCGAGGATTATGAAAGTATTGTCAATAACGGAAACATCTGCAAAATGGTGAAATCCACCACGATTGAGACTGGAATTAATCGTGCATTAGCAACTGGCGATTTCAGCATCAAGCAAAGCGACAGCAGTAAGGTCGGTGTTGCGCAAGTGGTGAATCGTTTGACGACGGCGGCGACGCTTAGTCATATGCGACGCATTAATACGCCCATTGACAAATCGGGTGAGCTGATTGACCCGAGAAAGTTGCACGGGACAACATGGGGTTATTTATGCTGTGCAGAAACTCCGGAGGGCCAGTCCATTGGTGTTGTCAAAAGCATAAGTGTTATGACCCATCTCACAATTACAACCAACAGTTCGTCATTATACATATACGTTGAGCCTTTCATAAAGTCTTTGAACACGGCTTCGCCCAAGGAGACATTCGGCAAAGTCAAAGTATTTGTCAATGGATGCTGGGTGGGCGTAACAGACACGCCGATCGAATTGTACAATGATATGAAGGAGAAGAAGTACAAGGGTATTTTGAATATTTACACATCGGTTGTGTTTGATTACAAGATGATGGAAATCCGCATTTGCAACGATGCCGGTCGAATGACGCGTCCATTGTTGCGTGTCAAGGATGGCAAGGCGCTTATGACCTCAGATATTATCAATCGTCTTGATGCCGGTGAATTGTCGTGGAACGATTTACTGACAAACTGCAAATTGGATACATCGGTGATTGAATACATTGACCCGGATGAGCAAAATTTCGCGATGATTGCGATGAGGGCGAAAAATTCGTATATTTTGAACGACACCAAAATCAATTTCACCCATTGCGAAATTCATCCATCCACCATTTTTGGAATCCTGGCGTCGTGCATTCCCTTCCCAGAACACAACCAGGCGCCGAGAAACACTTATCAATGTTTGGATATTAATGAAACTGTCCTTTTGTCAAATGGAGAAAAAATACCAATCAAAGATGTAAAAGTTGGCGATTCGGTTATCTGTTTTAATCCGGAAACATTTAAAACTTCGCATACAAAAGTTGTCAACCATTATGTTCGTGAAACTGATAAAAAGATTTACAAAGTAAAGACAATCAGTGGAAGAGAAATAATTGCAACCGAAGACCATAAGTTTATGACAACCAGTGGGTGGCGCGAAGTTCAAAATATGGAGGTAAATGAAACGATGATTGGAACGATGGATAATATTAAGAATCCTGTATTTGAAATGCTTGCAAGTATTGAAGAAGTTGAGAACAGACTAATTTCAGATATTACAGTTGAATCGGACGACCACAGTTTTATTGCGGGAAACAATTTTATGTCAAGTAATTGTGCGCAGAGCAAGCAGGCAATGGGTGTCTACGCGACCAATTACGACAAGCGATTTGACAAGACTGCTTATATATTGACAACCCCATCAAGACCTTTGGTGGACACGCGCATTATGAACTGGCTAGACCTCGTCAAGATTCCATCGGGTCAAGTCATCCATGTAGCCATCATGTCCTATACTGGCTATAACCAGGAAGACAGTGTCTTGATAAACAAGGGCTCGATTGATCGCGGAATGTTTTCCACGACAATTTACCACACGGAGAAGGACGAGGACAAGAACATCACCCGTTTTGTAAGCCGATGCAAACCGGACTCCACAAAAACCAAGGGCATCAAGTACGGAAATTACGACAAGATAGACTCGACTGGATTTATTCCGAAAAACACCAAGTTGGACGACCGCGATATTATTATGGCAAAGGTGGTTCATATCAAGGAGAACCGCAATGACCCCACAAAACCAATCAAGTTTGAGGACCAAAGCAAGAGCGTGCGAACCGCAGGTGAGGAAATCCACATTGATGAGAACGTCACCTGCCGGAATGGCGATGGATATCCTTGCGCAAAGGTTCGAATGCGCACTTTCAGAAAACCATGCATCGGCGATAAGTTTTGTGCATTACCAACACAACAAGTACTGACAAATCAAGGCTGGATTGAAATTAAAGATATTGATATTCAAAAACACCAAGTTGTAACATTAGATGCAAATGGTGATATGACATATGAATATCCAACTGCAAAGTATGAATACGACCATAATGATAAAATGTATTTTATTAAAAATAAGCAAGTTCATATTGTTTGTACATTAAACCATAAACTATATACTAAGCTTCGTGGTTCAAAATCATACAAATTAATTGAAGCTCAAAATGTAATGGGTAAAATGGCACAAATGCAAAAAACAATGAAAAATGCATTCAGTGATGTTGAACATATTGTATTAGAAAATAAAAAATACAATACAAATAATTTTCTGAAATTGCTTGGAATGTTTATTGCAGATGGAAGTTGCGATTTGGCAAATATTTCATTTGCGTGCATTAAAAAGAGAAAGCAAATATTTATTGAATCCGCATTAAATGAACTGAACATCCGGTATATCAAAAGCATGGATGGAATACGCGTATCTAAGTCAAATGAACCAGTGTTATATAATGAATTTAATCGTTTAAGTGTAGGTGCATTGAACAAAAGATTACCCGAATATGTATGGAATTTATCAGAATCACAATCACGAATTTTGATGGAATCATTATTAGAAGGCGATGGACATACATACGAATACAAAGATGAAAAATCATTCAGTAGATATGGAACAATTAGTAAACATTTGGCAGATGATATAACTAGATTAGCACTGCATTGTGGTTGGTCTGGAATTGTAAAGATTGCAGATATTCCAAATGGAGTGGAAAGAACAGGAACAAGGACGATGGGTTCGCGAATTGGAACTACTGTAAATATTACACAAAAACATCTATATTACAAAGTGAGTATTATACGAAAACAAAATCAACCGTGGATTAATAAAAAGGTGAACGATTCAAATGAAGAAAAAACAATAGACTATTTTGGAAAAGTTTATTGCATTGAGGTTCCAAGTTCTCATACATACTATATGAGAGAATCTCAAACAAGCCCCTGTTTAATTATTGGAAATTCAAGTAGGCATGGTAAGTTAAAAAATTCATATTATTCATATTATTATTATTATTCATATTATTATTATTATTCATATTATTATTATTCATATTCAAACACACATATTCTAACCATTTATGTATTTATATTATTCTACTATTTACTATTTATAGGACAAAAAGGCACCGTCGGTCTAATTATTCCAGAGTGTGATATGCCATATACCAGAAACGGATTGAAGCCGGACATTATCATCAATCCGCATGCAATTCCTTCGCGTATGACGATTGGGCAGTTGAAAGAAACATTGTTAGGAAAGGTGTTGATACATCTGGGTATGTTTGGCGACGGAACCAGTTTCGGCGATTTGGATGTAAAAACCATTGCCACAGAACTCCAGAAATTGGGATACGAGAGTTATGGAAACGAGATCATGTATGATGGATTGTCGGGCGAACAGTTTGACGCCAGCATCTTTATTGGACCGGTCTTTTACCAGCGTTTGAAGCACATGGTCAATGACAAGCAACACAGCAGGTCAATTGGACCGATGGTGAATTTGACGAGACAACCGGCCGAAGGCCGTAGTCGTGATGGCGGTTTCCGTATCGGTGAGATGGAGCGTGATGTTATGCTTGCGCACGGAATGAGTAGATTCTGCCGAGAAAGATTGTATGATGTTTCAGACAAATACAGTGTTCATGTCTGCAAGAAATGCGGAATGATTGCGCAATACAATGACGCATCGACATCGAACAATATGATGTCCAAATACAGTTTCACGGTGCATAAATGCGGGGTCTGCGACAACACGACGGACTTTGCATATGTGGAAGTGCCTTATGCGTTCAAACTCATGGCGCACGAATTGCAGACAATCAACTGTGTTCCAAGATTGCTGACGGAGTAAGTGGGGAAATGTATGTTCCAACAATATTACATAAATCAAAATCCTAGTTTATGTTTTAGATACCCTTTATGTTTAGGGAAGAGTCTAAGAGAAACCGTAGGTTTCTTTTAAACCTTGATATAAAGGGAGGGGTCATAGGGGAACCGTAGGTTCCCTTAAAATTGAACCTTTTTTTATTTGAAATACCAATTTCAAACAAACACACAAAATGGAGAATCAAAAAGACGAACAGGAGATAGCGGACACTGAGGAGGCCCTCCGGTTTATTGGAAAAAAGTATTTGTACGTTTACGAATGCAACGGAGAGGTCAAATTCTTTGACACATATTCAAATTTTAAAAGGCACGTGAATCCAAACAATGCAATATCCGAAGCTGAAATGCACGATTTCATAGTGCAATTTAAAAAATGCAGATTGGTTGTAGAACGCGAGTTTGCATATGAACCCGCGATGTTCTCTCTTGATACGAATTCCGCAAAGTATAAAAAAATTGTGGAGGGAAACATTACAGACTACATTTTAATCAAATAAATTACACTTTGTTTCAAAAGCAATTCTGAATAACCGTAGGTTTCTTTTATAAAAGATATAAAAATAGGATACGTATAGTACTAATCAATCCAATGAACGGAGAAATGGCAATCAATTCTGTGTTATATGGCAAACTTAAATCGGACGATGGAGGCATCTTCAGTATAATATTTTTAACATTTGCAATGTCCATCATAAATTACATAGTAAGACAGTGTAGCTATTATTTGGAAGACGTTGACTTTAAAAAACTAATGAATTGGGAATTTTTTTTCCACAAACTGCAGAAGAAAAACTCAGTAGAGTACGAAGGCAAAATATCGTGCGCAGTGAATACGTACAGTTCAGAACTCAAACAAACCAGCGTTTTTGGCAAAAGGTTCAAGGCATTGTGGGAATACATTATTGCGGAAATTGACAAAAATCCGTCCATTCATTCCATCAAGGAGCAGACGGTTAACAAGAAGGAAGACGAAATATACATGGTGAACCAAAAGGATAAATTCATGGTTAACAAAGAATTTGAAATCTATGCATATACGTACACCGAAAACGAATCCACAAACAAAGAGGAAGACGAAATCAAAACGCGAAACAAAACATCCAATATCATCATTGAACTGTATTCGTACAAAAGTAGCACCGAGGCAATCAAAATGTTTGTTGAAAACATAACATTGAATCATATGAAAAAGTTGGAGAATGCGCGCAAAAACAAGCATTACATTTACACACTTTCACAAATAAAATACGACGACGACATTTCCGAAAGGTGGTGTGAAACCCGGTTTGAGAGTACGCGGACATTCAAAAATCTTTTTTTCGAAAATAAACAAAAGATTCTGGATAAGATTGATTTTTTCATTCAAAACAAGGAGTGGTATTATGATAAGGGCATTCCATACTCGTTGGGAATCGGGATGCACGGCCCTCCCGGAACCGGGAAAACGTCGTTTATCAAGGCATTGGCGAATTACACGGGAAGACACATTATTATCATTTCTCTCAAGTTATTGAAAACTAAACACGACCTGGATGAAATATTTTTTGAAGATAGATACAACGGATCCAATGAAAGAGGGACAGTCGGATTTGACAAGAAAATCATCGTGTTTGAAGACATCGATTGCGTCGGAGACATTGTGCTTTCCAGGGAACATAAGAAAGAAAAATATGCAGAGAAAGAAGTTGTAATTAATCTGGATCCGGTAACCAAGGTATCTGAAGTCCCCAAAATCAAAATTGAGGACCCTATTACTCTAGACGATATTTTGAATTTATGGGACGGAATCCGCGAAACGCCGGGGAGAATATTGATTCTCTCTTCCAACCATTATGAAAAGTTGGATCCCGCGTTAAAACGCCCTGGGCGAATTGATATTACGCTGGAATTGGCGAATGCATCGAGAAACGTGATTGGCGAAATTTACCGGCATTTAACTGGAGAATCCATTGACCCAGCTCTGTTGCAACAGATTCCGGACCGGAAGTATTCGCCCGCTCAAATAATGAATTATTATATGGCTGGAGAGAAAAACGCGGAAATCTTTATCGAGAAATTAATTGGAATTTTGTAAATTAAATTTAAATCGTTTTGCAATGGGTCGTAATCACTTGCCCGGCTATCCGGGTTACTTGCACATTTTCAATTTGTGTGTAAATGACTTTGCTTTTTGCTAATGTCTTGGAGTGCATTTTGCAGAGATGGGCACAACGTGAAATGACCTGCCGATTAATCCGATTTAGGTTTACCTTTGTTTCCAAGATAACATGACATGAAGGAGAATCTGATAAATGAAACCATATATCAGATTTGCTGGCATTTTTTACAAGTTCGGTGTTCTCTATTGCGGACCTGCCGATTTTGATGGTATAAGTTGTACCGTCGTATTCAAAAGTTTCAAGTTTCATTTGTTTTTTGTATGAAATAATTCATAAAATATTTTTATATGTATTCTTTATACAATGAACAGCACCGCGCTTTTTCTCGTTGGATGCATTGGCACACGACTTATCTTCACTTATTTAGCAATGACTTTCACTGCGTATTTGCCTTATATGGGTTATGTAGCCGCACTTATTTCCGCTGGATTTTTTTACATTTATTTCACAGGTAGCAGACCCACAGGGGTAGAGACAGGCGGAAAACCCATTTGGTGGAATCATTTGAGACCATTGCACGGATTTTTATACGGCCTATTTGCATATGGAGCGTTCATTGGTCGAACAGATTCGTGGAAAGTACTGTTTGCAGACACGATGATTGGTTTAATCGCATTTTTGCACAAACATTTTTTTTAATTTTTTATATAATAAATATTTACTTATACGTAAAATAGTTATTATACAAATGGCAAACATTCATCTTTTTGAAGCGTGTAATAATAATAAAATTGAAAACGTAAAAAAGTTTATTTCCGAAGGTGCTGATGTAAATGGTAAAGACAAAGACGGTTTTACTCCTTTATTTATTACCGCAATTCGCAATAATGCTGAAATTGCGGAATTACTTATTTCGAATGGTGCTGATGTAAATCCAAAATACATTGATAAACCAGATAGTCCGTTATTAATAGCGTCCAGTCTAAGACATTTTGAAATGGTTGAATTGCTTTTATCAAAGGGCGCAGAAGTCAATTATGAAAACAAAAAAACAATAACTCCTTTATTTATGGCATGTCTTAATAATAATATAGAAGTTATAGAAATATTGTTGCACTATGGAGCAGAACCACACAAAAAAAATAAAAAATACCAAACTCCTTATGGCGTAGGTTCAAATGTTGTAAAGAAATTTATAGACAGTTGGAATGGTCATTTGAAAGGAATACGAGTTTTGAAAAAATTATGCGTATACAATCCAATTGCGTGTGAATATGGATTAGATGAAAACGGGTTTGGGTTTGACGAATGTTTAAGTAATTTTATGGGGTAAGATAAATAAAATTTTATTTATAAGGAGGGATTTAAAGGGAACCATGGGTTCTCTTTATTTATAGGTGCGTTTAATCGCATACGGGTTCTGTTGCAAAACATTGTACATATCCGGAGACATCCTCTCCATATTAACATTGGAATCCAAGTTCTGAGATTTCTGTTGGTAAGTTCCAATAGAACCCGCGGTCACATATGGCATCTTCGGCACAGCTTCTCTGTTATTCACCATATCCAAATCTTTTGGCTTACCCTGGTAATTCACCGAGTTATTGAATACATTGGTATTCGAGTTGCCGAATCGCCCCTTAATCGTATCCGCTTTCAAATTGCTGGGCTGGTATCCGAGCTCAGCGTCATAAACGCGCAATGCCGGGTTCTTAGATGCACCTGAACCAGTATAAGATGTTGTCGTAGTGTCTCTGTGTTGGGGCGTTGCCTCCGGTTTGGCAGCCATATATCCATTGTTGGTTTGTCCCCTATTCACATTCCAATGATTAACCGAGTTCTCGGTAGTTTCACGCATGGTGTGAGCAGGCGCATCGTTCGGATTGTACAAGTAGGATTGGGCAACAGCGGGCTTGGCGTCACCATATACACGCATGTTTCCGGTGGTGTTCTCTTTCCTGGAGGGTCGCATGATTTCGAGCAAAGGCGCAACAACCGCGCCAATACTGCTTCCTACTGCTCCAAAATAATCATCGTGGACATTGGAACTGCGATTGTTCGCGTATACTTGTTTGGATTTGAGTCCATAATCGCCTTCATTGCCGAATCCACGACCCACTGCGTTCGCCGCGCCAATCTGGGTCGGACCAAGTTCAATGCGATGACTGGGTAAAACTTCGCCAGGCATTGCCTGTTGGGCGTGCATACTTTGCGCCACACCGTTGTAATCAACAGTTGTCTCCGGTCTGACCACGTGTCTCTCGACCGGGATGGCATTCAAAGTGGGTCCCTTGACTGCGCCCGTAGTTGTGAAAAGACGGTCCTGACCCCATTCAAATGCGGTCTCCGGACGATTCTTCTGGAAAGCACCCAAAATGCCTACATTCGTGATGCGACTTTTGGCGGGACCCTCGTGTCCCAATTGCATTGTCTCGGAGGCCTTTTGTTTATTGGAAGTTCTCAAATCGTCTACACCTTTGGGCAACCAGGATTCACGCATTGCGGTTCCAGAATTGTATCCACCTGCGCCCTCGGAGCCGTAGCCGAGACCGAGACCGGGACCCACCTTGACTTCCTCGAAGGGTTTGACATTGGCCATTCGCATACTGGGATTAACGCGGGATTGGTAGAAATCGTTCATATTCGGAGCGCCGTTCGCCCAGTGCATTTTTTCGTTGGGGGAAAATAGGGGTGCCTGTTCCGACTTTACAATCGCTTGCGACCCAGTTCCTAAATAGTTATCCATAATGGCTTCGTTGGAATTGGGGTCAATCGCCGACCGAATTTTGCCTCCGAAAAATGGCATCATATTGTTGTGCTCAAAGTAGTTGGAGCCGACGCTGTCGCCACTTAATGATTTGTATTGGTTTGTATTGGCATTTACGTTCTCTTTTACTAAACTGCCCTTGGCATATGGATTGAAGTATTTGTCGGTGTAAACGGAAGGGCCGTCGTATTTATTCATTGTGGCGAGTTTGGATGACAACTCTTGGGAAACCTGTTCATTGTAATTTGTATCGGGAACATTGGTGTTTGGCAAAAACCCTTCATTGACGGGTTTTGGTTCTTTTTTTTGATTTGATACAATGTACAAACTGCCTAATGCGACTAAAGGTATTGCTAATTCCATAATAAACTATATATTACTAATCCCAAAAAAATGCAGGGAAACCGTAGGTTTCCCCTGCGACCCCTTCCCTTTATGAAAGTACGTTTTGTAATAAAATGTAACCAAAGATTTCATATTTGATTACATTGAAGGAAGGTTCCATTAAAGGAGGGTTCATAAGGGAACCTTGGTTCCCTTATTTTATTTTAGGGTCGGGAAAGGAGTCGCGATTTGCAATTTGTTATTCTGGGGTACAAAGTGGTCTCTCTCTAAAATCCGAGTGTTCAAGTTATTATGAAACGGTTTCTCCAACTGGTCTAAAGGATTCAGCAAGGGTTGTTCCCACCTGTTTTGTTCTATTTCTCTATATGTCCATGCGGGATTCGTCGCACGTGAATCATCCGTAATATAATTGGTTTCGCCATATGAGATGGTCGACGATTTGGTTGCGTGTTTCTGATAGCAATTCACTTCCGGCAAATCACGGTTCAAAGGACGAGTTAATCCACGCAAATCGCTGTTGATGTCCATCATATTTTCACGAAAATTGGCACCCCATTTGGTTATGCGAAGATGCGGGTCCGCGTTGAAATCCATATTGTCGCCAGGTCCGGGAACATCCATTGCATATCTTCCCGCAAATGTGCTGATTGCATTGCGTTTCTCTATTCTATTGTAATCATTATTGTACCGACTGCAAGCCATAATAATATATTTGTATAAAAGAAAAATAGATGAACGAAAGTTTCTTTTAAAACAGGTTAAACATATATTTCAGTTATGTTCATAGAGAAAATGCCTAAACTGTGTTTGAACATGATTGTGAAAAATGAATCCAAAATCATCACGCGTCTCTTTGATTCCATTGTGGATTTAATCGATTGCTATTGCATTTGCGACACGGGAAGCACAGACAACACTGTCAAACTTATCGAACAATACTTTTCTGCGCACAATATTCCAGGATGTGTTATTGTGGAGCCATTTAAGAATTTCGAGTACAACCGAACATTTGCACTCGATGCGTGCAAAGATGTCATGAATACCGGAAAGGTTGTTGCCGATTATATTTTATTGTTGGATGCGGATATGGTTTTGGTAAAGGGACCCAAGTTCAATTTGCAAACGTTTAAAAACCAATTATCAACTGCCGACGTCTTCCACTTATTCCAAGGAAGCGAACGATTTTCTTACAAAAACGTGAGAATTGTCAAGAACAACATGGGGATAAAATACTGGGGCGTCACACACGAGGTCATTAGCACCCCAGACGGGACCGAGTATTCGCAGATAGAGAGAAGCACCCTTTTCATTGATGATATCGGAGATGGTGGCGCCAAAGCCGATAAGTTTGAGCGAGATATTCGTTTGTTGACGCAAGGATTAGTAGATAAGCCGAACAACGATAGATACACATTTTACTTGGCCAATAGTTATCGCGACAGTGGGAACCGAGAGAAGGCGATAGAAATGTATAAAAAGCGAATTGAAATTGGCGGATGGTTTGACGAGGTATGGCACAGTTATTACAGTATTGGGCGATGTTATAATTGGTCAGGTCAACCTGAGATGGCCATTGCATACTGGTTGCAGGCATACGACTATTTCCCGAAGCGTCTAGAGAACATTTACGAGATAATCCATTATTATAGGAACACGTCAAAGCATAAGTTAGCATACGAATTTTACAAGATTGCTCAAGAACAGTTGAAAGGTGTGGATAAGTCCAAGATTGATTATTTGTTTTTGCAGAATGACGTGTACGATTACAAGATTGACTACGAGTATAGTATAGTGGGATACTATTACAATCCGGAAAACATTGATATGGCTGCGCTCAGTATGCGGGTACTAACTGCAAAAAGCATTGAGGATTCCATTTTGAAGAACGTCTTGTCGAATTACAAATTTTATTGCAAACCGTTGGTCTTGACGAACAATCCGTTGAGCAATGAGCATTTTGCGACAGAGGATGGATTCAATATAAGTACGCCTTCTTTTTGCATACACAATGGCGAGACTGTAATTAATCGCAGACACGTCAATTACTACATTGACGAGAATGGCGGATACATTAATAAGGAACACATAACGACCAAGAATATGGTGAGTGTTGGTAATAAAACTTTTGAACTCGGATACAACACGGAGTTGGACGGGCGATATGTGGGTTTGGAGGATATCCGTCTTTTTGAACATGGAGGCAAGACCCATTTCACGGCCAATCGTGGGACCCAAGATGGAAAGATGCAGGTGGAATATGGAACTATTGATTATGAGAAACAGTGTGTTAATTCTTCGTTTTTGGTAAAAACGGACGGATGTTCGAACATAGAGAAGAACTGGGTTTTGTATGCGGATTCCAATGATAAGATACGCGTTGTCTATGATTGGCGAACCAGTTATGAAATTGGGTATGCAAATATGTTGCAGAACAAGAGAGACATGAAGTCGCCAAGGTTTTTTGAAGTCCTCCGCGGATCCACCAATGGTATTCGTGTGGGTAACGAAACCTGGTTTATTGCCCACGCGGTGTCGTATGAAGAACGCAGATACTACTATCATATATTGGTTGCATTGGATTTGGAGACGGGCGAGGTCAAACGTTGGACCAAGTTTTTCACATTGGAAGGAGAGAAGGTGGAATATGTTTTAGGGTTTGTCCAAACGGGCAAAGAAGAGTTCATGATTGGGTATTCCAAGATGGACAAAGAGTGTTGCATAAAAAATGTTTCCAAATCGGATTTGGAGAAGCTTTTTTAAAGGAAACCTACGGTTTCCTCTATGACTCCTTCCCTTAAGGCGAAGCCTCCGAGCGAAGCGAGGTATAAGCAAAGCAAATAAGAATTAAGCGAAGCGGAACTACGTTCCCTTTAAAAAATATTACAATAATTGTTTGAATTATTGTAATAATTAATTCTTGCGTCTGGATGAACGACGCTTTTTGTTTTTCTTACGACGGCTCTTTTTGGGTTTTCCTCCTGTAAAATTGCCAAGTATTGGAAATTGTTGTTTGTAATTATTATTTTCTGGGTTTTTAATAAAATTAATTGATTCTGCCTTTTTTTCAGGAGTTCCGTTAAAATAGCCATCTATGAGTTCTTTAATGTTTTTTGCATTAAAAATAATGTTACGCATTGTTTTGCAATAACTATACCACTCACTGTCAGTTGGCAAATTTTTATATTTGTTATCAAAATCATTAAACGCTTCTGTAGTTAATTCAAGAGTTGGAAATTTTTCAAATTTCAAACTACCAAACCACGGATTTGAAACTTTGGTAACTTTAGTCATAAAATCGTTGCAATCATAAAATAACTTGTTATATTCACTAATAAAACTTTTTATATTTTCATCAGGGTCAGATGTATATTTTTTTTCGGCTTTGATTTTTGTAATAATTTCGTCCGATGACATTATACAATATCCTCCGATATTTATCCAACCCCTTTATAGGATTTTCGGTGCCACTCAGTAATTCCATGAGCCCTTATCCCCTCAAAATGCGCCTTAGTCCCATACCCCATATTGGTATGCATCGAATATTTCTCGCCCAATTCCGGATGTTTTAAACACAAGGCCTCCATATAGGTATCTCGCTCGTTTTTCGCTAAAATCGACGCCGCCGCGATGGACGAATATGTCCCGTCCCCCTTTTCCACGGTTTCGTGAGGCATCGTTATGAGTGATTCAGTCTCTTCATCAAATTTGGAATAGGGTCGGAAATAATTCCCATCCACCAACAACAAACCATTGCGAATATTTGTAGAAGTGATTTTCTTCAGATTTTCACTAACACATTGGTGCATCCCTTTCATCACGCAATTAAGAATACCGGTGCTGTCAATTTCGTCCGCTTCGGCGTAGTAGATATGCCACGCGATGGCTTTTGATTTTATGTAGTCGGCGAGTTCCACCATCTTTTTTCTCGATTTGATTTGTTTGCTGTCTTTCATCCAATCGTGATGAAATGATTCCATATCTTTAGGTAAAATTACACTGGCGACATAGAGACGCCCGAACAAGGGTCCGCGACCCGCTTCATCAATGCCAATTTCAAACTCAGTGTCTTCATTGTAGCAGGGTTTTAGTACAGCTTTTGGTTTGGGCTCGGCCTTTACCTTTCTCTCCCTCTTTGCCTTTGTTAACGTCTCATTCGGTTCCATTAGATTCAATAGATATTTAGGTTTATTTGTTTTTGCAAAATAATGATTAGGATGCTTATAAATCAATTTTAGGGTCTGCAAAATAATTCTCTATTTTCTCGCGATACAATATATATTTACAATGTTAAGTGAAATCAAATTAAGTCCGCTATTATTATTTTTTACACTATTAATCGTATTGGTGATTGCCACAACGGTGAAACGGTGGGGACTTGTTTCAGAGGGATTTATTGGATATCTTAAAGACGCCAATAGTTTCAGTTCTCAAACTGTACCTGCATATGATTCCGGAAACGCCATTATCAAGTTGTATGACGACATTTTCTACGATAACCGTAATGGAAATGCAGTATTTATAACGGCTTCTCCATACGTAAGCACTACCGATTCAACTGGCGCATCCGTTACCGCAATTGATGTAATTCCAAGAAAAATGGGCCCAATATACACGTACACACGTGGTTCTGGCAACGCCATTATGTCACAACAATGTGCAGAAAGCAAAGTTGCAACCATTGAATCTTTAGAAACACAGTGGTCGGTCAAAGGGCTACAAAGTACAAATCAATTGAATTACATCACCTGGGGCAATGACACATATCTTTATGTTATGGATTTAGCAAATGCGACTGTTTCTGGAAACACTACCGTCTCTGGAAATACCACAACAGTTAGTTCCTATAGACCCGCGGTCTCGGCATATTTCAACGGAACCATGAAACAATCGACCAACAGTTATACTGTCTCTGATACAATTGTGTTGAAACCAGCATTCACCTATACGAGCGATGGAAAGGACGAAACAAATGTTGTTGTGGATTTTTACGACAAGGTGCAAACCGTTTTCCAAGTTGTATCCAATGTGTGGTTTGATGTGAAGAACGGCAATTTGCTGATAAAAACAAATGGCACTGGCGCCAAGTTGGATGTCTATGCAAGAGGAAGCAAAACGTCTAGTTTTTCGTATACAGCGATAACAACTGAAAATACGACACCTGCGTCCCAAACTTCATTTAGTCAAACATCCGTTGCCCCTTATTTTATCCAAGATGCCACAGGCAATCATAACATCATGTATTGGGCAAATGGCGACAATACTATGTTGATGGTATTCAGAAACATGTTGGAATCAAATGGAATGGTAAAGGCAATCAAGTGTCATCGTTTCACAAAAGATGGATTGTACAATGCAAATCCGGCATCAGCATCGGCATCGGCATCAGCAACCGATAAAAAGCAAGCGGTTGATACAAGTGGAAACAGTGAATTATTGGATTCATTCGCAAGATGGTATATTTATTTCAATGCCAATGCGGTCGGCTCTAACAATTCCAGCGATTATTTATTGAAAACCCAGATTGTCCCACCAGTTTGCCCGGCATGCCCAGGATGCAAAACTGAGGGTGTTTGCACGGATTGCGGAGGAAAAGGGGGATCCGGAACCAAAACAACGGATTCTTCGTCGTCCCTTGCATTTGATACCAAAACCGCGGTAGGTGCAACCGGAAGTGCAGTGGCCAATACAGTGGATGCAACCGGAAATATCTTGGGAAAAACAGTAGATGCGGCAGGAAATGTTGCGGGAAAAACGGTAGATGTGGCTGGAAATGTTGTTGGAAAAACCTTGGATACGGCAGGAAACGTGGTGAATAAAACCGTGGATACAGCAGGAAACATCTTAGGTTCAACTGCAAGTGCGCTTGGCTTAGACAGAATCGGATACCAACAATCCTATGGCGGACCAACGAATACAAGTAGTAGTGCAAACGCGACAGGATATCCTTCAAGTAGCACAGCATATAGACCCGGAAGTAATACTACGGGCGTACCCAATTATCCCAACAGCAAACCCAATGACCCATATTCATACAATGGCGCATTGCAATCCAAAGGGGGAAATTTTATGGCGATAACAACCGATTTCAGTAAGTTCGGGCGTTAGTAGGAGAACCGTAGGTTCCCCTATGACCCCTCCTTTTTGATATTGGGGTCATAATGTTTTTTTTTAAAATTTTATTAGTATGGGTTCATAAGGGAACGACGAGTTCCCTTAAAGGGAAGGGGTCATAGGGGAAAGGGCGAAGCCCGACGGGCTTAACCGTAGGTTTCCCTTATGCGTTCATACGAGAACAAAACAATATTTTTTTATTTTAATTAAAGATTACCTGTTAATTAAAATAATGAACCAAATATTTTGCAGAGAACAAACCGAAAAAGAAATGTGTGAGATACTCAACAACTTTGAGAAAAACCACACAAACGTGAATTTCAAAAAAGGGTTTTACATCTATGGTTCATCGGGTGTTGGAAAAACCACATTCGTATTAAATATCTTGAAAAAAATGAACTACGATGTCATTCACTATGACGCCGGTGATGTAAGAAACAAAGCGCTCATTGAAAACATTGCCAGCAACAACATTTCTTCGTGCAACGTGTTGGATATGATGCACAAACGCGTCAAAAAAATCGCCATCGTAATGGACGAAATTGACGGAATGAACAGTGGCGACAAGGGTGGTCTCACTGCCCTTATCAAGCTGATTCGCCAAAAAAAGACGAAAAAACAGCGATTGGAAAACATGACATTGAATCCAATTATTTGCATTGGCAACTACAACGTGGACAAGAAAATCAAAGAATTGATGAAGGTGTGCAACCTCTTTGAATTAAAAACGCCGACGACCGAACAAATAACGAGCCTGGTAAAAACCACTTTTCCCAAAATCGACGAATCCAAAACCGACATAATTGAAAAATACGTTTCTGGAGATTTGCGAAAATTGGAATTTATTAAAAAACTCTACAATAAAAACCCCGACCTAATCGACGCTGAGATTTTGCAAAAAATCCTGAATATAAAAACATTCAACGAAGACACCAATAAAATAACCAAATCGCTGATTGCGCATCCATACAAAATGGAAGACCACAATACATTGATGAACGAAACTGACCGAACCACAGTGGCATTGCTGTGGCACGAAAACATCGTGGATGCAATTCCGCAAAAGTCGTTGCCGTTTTATTTGCGTTTTTTAGAGAATGTGTGTTATTCGGATTACATTGACCGCATCACGTTTCAGAACCAGATTTGGCATTTTAACGAGATGAGCAGTTTGATGAAAACGTTCAACAACAATCGGATTTTCCATTTAATCAAGGAAGGAACATCCAAGTTGGATGAGGTGCGTTTTACCAAGGTTTTGACCAAGTATTCGACGGAATACAACAACATTGAGTTTATTTACGATTTGTGCCAAAAACTAGACTTGGACAAGAAAGATTTGATGTCACTGTTCCAAGATTTGCGGATTTTTTATTCAAACAAGAAACTGGATGTCGTGAATGACGTCAATGTTTTGAATTCGGTGGAGAAGGTGTTTGAAACCTATGATATCAATAAATTAGATATAAAAAGAATTTATCGGTATTTAGACAAAAATGTCAAGAAGGATGTGGTCGTTGATGAGTTCGAAGATGAATAAGGGAACTACGTTCCCTTATGAACCCTCCTTATTTTATATTATTTTTACAAAAAATAATATAACAAATCATACAAAAAATGGGGGTCATAGGGGGGCTCCGCCCCCTTATTGCATAGCCTCCTTATCACTTGAAGTATTGGACGACCACTCCATTTCATCTTTATCAAGTTCGGCAAACAAATTTTGAATCTTGACCTTGTTGTTTTCCTTAACAACTTGTTTGGAACGCATCAAATGCTGTAAAATTACACGATGCTGATTGCACTCGTCTTGGATTTTGTCCGCCTTATCACTCGCCTTTTCCGATTTTTTATATAATGTTGCACGGCGCTTTGAATCAGTACCCCGATAGTTACCGAAAGTTGCACTGGCTTTGTAATATGCACGAGTGGCCTTTCTGTACTTTTTAGTACAGCTTTTAACTTTTGTCATTTCTTTTTTAACGAGGGCGTTTTCTGCAGGTGCTCTGGGCATTTTATATAATAGTGTTATATAAAATATCCTAAATTGTTGTTTGGATTTTCTAAATTATAGATGGATTTTCTAAATCATAGATGGATTTTCTAAATCATAGACGGGTCCAATTTGAACAGTGGTTCAGTTTTTGACAATGGTTTTATTACTGGTTCGGGTGTTTTTGTTGGGGGTAAAGCCGGTCCATAGACCATATTCATCTCTTGCAAAGTGCTGGGTTTTTTTACTTCTTTTGGTCCAGATTTCTCCATAAGAAGTTTCTGCAAATTCCGGTTTATGGTTTCCAGTTCCACAATGCGTCTTTCATATGCTTGAAGTTGCTCCCCCTGTTTTGACAACATTTCTCCCTGTTTTGACAACAAGTCTGCGACTTGGGTCATTGACATTGGTACTGGCGGTTTTCCAGGCTGGTTCAGCATAATTTGTCCATTTTTAGCCATCTCTTCTTGCATCATTTTCTCGCGGTCTTTTTCAATTTCTGCAATCTGTTTCAAAACGTCGGGTTTCATTTTGGGATTTCCCGGTTCGTATTTTTCCAAAAGTGGGTCAATGTCTTCCACAAAAAACTTTTTAATGTTCGCCTCCTTTTCCAAACGAATGAAATCGGTTATTTTTTTGGTCGATTCTTTCACATAATCCGGGTGCGGATTGTCCAACAATTTGCGCTTATCAAATGTATTTTGTTCATGGGAGAAACAAAGAATGGTTTTCATCGGGTCCAATTGGATAAAGGGAATTGTGTACCCTTTGAGAAACTCACGTTCTTCCGCCACCGCAGCATTATCTTGATACCTAGTTTGTTTCAAAAGTTCTGCGCGAAAAGCAAATGTTCCCGCGGTTGCGTGGTTGGGCCCATAAGGCCCAAACTGAATCATTTTTTTTATATGTTTGAAATAAATGTAGATTTCACTAGACCCCGCACACAATGCTTGTTTGTTGTCCATCAATTTCTCAACTGCATGAGAGACGCGTTCAGGTGGGTAATAGTCGTCGTCATCCATATATACAATAATGGTTCCAGTTGCCTTGCTGTGCATATAGTTGCGTTTCTCTCCGAGAGAAACCTTTTTGGGCATTTCAAAGTATTTGATTTGGGTAATTCCGGAACTTTCCACCAAATCGCGGATTCGGTCGGTTCCGTCGTCCACAATAATCCACTCAATTCGGTCTTTGGGATAAGTCTGGTTGCGAAAACATTCAAACATGGTTGGAATAAAAGGTCGTCGGTTGAATGTGGGGGTGCATATACTGACAAGCGGGTAATACTTTTTTTTTAATTTAGTTTCATGCGGTTTGGCTCTCGGCATTATAAATATTATTTTAATCAAATTATATTTATATCGTTATTTGAGCATTAAATTATACAAGTAAAGATTTATACCAGTAAAGAATTAAAATGTCCCAATTTAATTCTTCAAGGGTTTAAATTCTCCAAGAGTTTAAGGTGTTGTTATTGGTTCCACAATTGGTTCCAAAGTATCACCTATTATCGGACTTGAAAATGCAGTTTCAAGAGATTCTACTGCTGTACTTATTCCATTTTTTATTTTTTCAATATTGACGTATAATATTGGTATTTCATTTGTCATAAATTTGAAAAGTGCAATTGTCAACATGCTAATAATTGCAATTCCAGACCACTTGTATGTTGGCGAGTATATTTTCAAAATCAACGGAATAACACTGAATATACCCGAAAACATAATAATGTAGGGAGAAAACATGAATAAATAACGAAGAAGCCACTCTATCCAACCAAGAACCCCCTTGTCAGGTTCTTTAATTTCTGTCAAAATAGAATTTGCATTCATGTAGGCATGAATTCGACGAAACATTTCCATAAATGACTTGACCCCTTTGAACAAATCTGTTTTGGAGTCATCCGGTTGGCTGGTATAATAAGGAATACCCAACAGCGAATAAAATTTGAAATAAAATAAAAACACCATGGACGAAAATGAAACTGTGGGGCCATATGTGATTGCAACTCGTATAAGGAGTATAATAAGATAACAAATTGGATGCGCAATTTTAAATTGCATCAATGAATCTTGAAACTTTGTGCTTGGATCAAAATTTGTCTGATTTTTTAAATTTTCCAAATTTTCGGCTTCTTTTCCAATGATTGAGTCCTTAATCGATGCAAAACTCTCAATAACACCAACAAGCACAAACACGAAAAAAAGTATGGATGCAAATATATTATTATTTTTAGGATTGTAAAGTATTTTAAACACGTCAATTTTGCCAGTTGTAACAATGGATTTCAAATACCCGTATATTCGAAATAAAAAATCAAAAATGGTTTTAACTGCAAAATAAGAAATGATGAATATCAAAACAAAAATACAGCGTTCTTTTCCTTTTAAAAGTTCAACAAAGCCTGGTAATTGTTTAGTAACAGATTCATCTACAAATTTCACAATTTTATAAAAATATTCTGTAAAAAGGTAAAAATAATTGACAACGTCAAAATTCTTATAAAACTTACTCCCAGTTATTTTAAACCCTTCAATCATATTGAAATACCAAGTATAACTCACGTACAGAGCAATAAAAATTGAAAACAAAGAAATCATAATTTTTTTTATCAATTCGTTATCATGTTTCAAATCCTCTCGCGTCATTTTTCTTTTAGATTTAAATATTTTTCCATTTCCTTTTATTTTACTATTTTTTTTTGCATTGGGTTCTCCCAAAGGAACAATATTGCTCCATTCTTGTTGGTCATCCACAAATGGTTCGATTACATTTCGTGAATCAACTGGGTCTGCGTCAAAAATAGATTTTAAAGGATTTGCTTTCAAAAATTGTTCGAGTGGGTTCTTATCTTCATAAGAACCCTTATCAAATCCTTCTTTTAAGGGAATTTGCCGTTCCCTTATGAACCCATGCTTAAATGGAAGGAATCCGTCAGTTTCTTTTGTACTAAAGTTTTCTTCTTTAAATATTTCCTTATTAATCCATTTGGTAGTCATTCACTATATATATACTAAAGGAAACCTACGGTTTCCTTTTGAACCTTCCCTTGATAAAGAAGAGTTCATAAAAGGTTGTAGAGAAAATCAACAAATAGAGCCTTACGGTTTCCTTTTGAACCTTCCCTTGATAAAGAAGAGTTCA